>ENA-OXEG01000024-OXEG01000024.1-human-gut-metagenome-genome-assembly--contig:-NODE-24-length-122400-cov-20.476799_pt1 | contig 122400 bp, 112 predicted proteins | sample MGYA00249355_ERZ652243 | MGnify/ENA primary metagenome ERZ652243 (study PRJEB26925, sample SAMN05826944) | human gut metagenome | biome: ENVO:2100002; feature: ENVO:00000062; material: ENVO:00002003... | reverse complement strand
GCAATCTTAACATCCGCTTTTACCTGCGCACAAATCACGTCAACAAGGACGGCACCTGCGCCATAATGGTGAGAATTACCGCCAATGGCGAGCGCACGGTATTCAGCACAAAGCTGTCGGCAGACCCGAATAGCTGGGATGCCGACACCAACAGCGTCAAAGGAAAATCGAAAGCCGACAAAGAACTCAATCGAACACTTGAGGATATGAAATCGGCTATCCGAAGCCACTACTACGAACTGGAGCGTTACGACGCTCTGGTGACAGCCGAAAAAGTAAGAAATTCGTTTCTTGGTATAACTGCGAGAACAGAATCGTTGATGCAGTTATTCCGCGAATACATGGACGAATATGCCTCACTTGCGGGAATAGGCAAGAGCAAAGCGACTGTGCAGAAGTATGTCCGCTGCTATCGCCGTGTGCAGGAATTCCTGAAAGCTAAATATAGCCTTTCGGATATTCCACTCGTGGAAATCGGCCACAAGTTCATCACCGATCTGGAGTGCTATCTGCGCACTGTCAGCCAATGCAACGAGAACACGACAGCGAAATTCCTCCAGACCTTCAAGATGATAATAGTCCGTGCCCGTAATAATGGATATATCAAAGGAGATCCGTTTGCCAACTACAAAATCCGGCTCAAAAGGGTTGACAGGGGGTATCTGACGGAGGATGAACTGAAGATGCTCCGTGAAACACCTATCCCCTCCAAGCGTGTGGCGCAAGTACGCGATGTGTTCCTGTTTGCTTGCTACACCTGACTCGCATACATCGACCTCAAACTGCTTCGTGCCGAGAACATCCGAACATCCTTTGACGGCAACCAATGGATAATGACACATCGTCATAAGACGGATACTGCGGTCAATGTACCCATTCTTGACATACCGATGGAGCTTATATAACGCTATCGCGGTCAAAGTAAGAAAGGATATATACTTCCCATCCTCAACAACCAGAAAATGAACCAGTATCTAAAAGATGTGGCAAAAGCCTGTGGCATAGAAAAGAACATTACTTTTCATTGCTTAAGGCATTATTCAAATTCTTATCGGCTTGCTGTTAATGAGTTACCAAAATTTGCGGTTTAATAGGTAATGATTTAGAGACGAGCGAGGTGCTTTGTTCGACCTGATTTTGCATCAATTCAAAAAACGCTTTTCTTCAATGCAAAAATAAGTTTTTTATTTGGATTTTCGTGTATATAATTTAGGGAATTACATAGAATTATTTTCGCAACAATCATTTAATGGGTTTTACATTATACTGTATTATTTCATCTTGCGATATAATGTCGTAGGATTGATGTAGAGTATTCTCGCTGTTTTGATCTTATTGCCATTGCATGATTCCGATTTACCATTGAAGAGTCTCCGCTACATAAGTCTTGAATATTTTTGTTGAATATTTTTGTGGTTATTAGTCTTGCAAGCCACGTAAGAAAGGTGAATGTGGTAGCCGATAGACATATATGCTGTCATTACCTTTTATTTCGTTATCATTGAAAGGTGAATGTTGACGGTAATTGAACCCCGGATAATCTACAATCAGTAATTGTTTGCCTTCTTTCCAACATTTGGCATAGCTGGGAGACTCATCATAAATTAATGTGTCAAGCCAACTGTATGACAGCCGTTCCACATTATTGCCGTAGGTTATCAGATAGGAATATTTTTCAAAATCCCATGGATCTATATTCTCCGCAATACGTAAAGTACGCTCGTTTATGGCACGGTATGATTGAAGAGAAAGGCTGTCATGCAACAGGGCGAATCCATAAGGATAGAACAAAGTATTGACATTGTCTCTACTGTCCGGATTCTTAATGCAGCATATTTGTTTATAGCTTATGTCATGACGATAGCAGACAGTCGCACCCATTATTCCAAATAGCACTATAATCGTCAGAATGATGATTTTCTTAGGTTTCATTGTTTCTTTATGTAAATACATGAGGTATATATCAATAGCACAATCGAGTGGACTCCGTTAAGTAATAGAAGATAGAACCACCATGTAAATCCGGCTCCACCATGATTGTTGAAAATCAAGTTGTAACCAAGTATGACATTGTATAGAAACATAACCAGAAGATTACCAAAAGCAGCCTTTGGTCTGATTCTATGGCAGAGCCATGTCGATAGCTGCGACATCACATAGGCTATGCCGAGAATCATCGTATCCTCATTCCAGCTACATTGTGCCATGACAACCGCCATCAGCAACGCCAAAGCCACCCATGTTATCCAAAATCGTTTATCGGTCAGGTTCATATTCATTATTCCTATAAAAAAGAAAAGTGTGGGAGTTTCCGTACTTTAGGCTCGGCTAAATTTAGCGAAACATTATTCAAAAGATTGATTCTATTGGAATCAAAATCCATAAGGCGCATAAGATATTCTGCCTTATCGCCATACCAGTATTGAAATATCTTATCATCCCACTGTATGATATTGTCGGATATTGTCTTGCATATGTTATTCGCAGTTTCTTTGTCGTCCCGATATAAAGCAATCCTATGGTATAAGTTGTTTTGCAATATAGATACCGGGCTAAGAGCACAACTATCAGAAACGGGGGAGAAACCCAAAGAATGGAAATCAAGCCCAATAGGATAGTAGGAGCCATGAAAAATACAACGACATCAAATATGCACAGCATTATGATAGGCCATTTAAACATCCTATTATCTACTTTACATCGAAACACAGCGTGGTGCTTGGGGATATATGGAGGTGGAACAGTTGAATTATCCATTGTTGTCATGAGTTTGTCATTTTACAAAAATCCCTTCAAGCTGATATGGATGTATCACATAATGCAACATCTGCCAATTTCTTTTTAGGGTGTGCCAAGAAAAGCCATTGTTAGGCCACTGTTAGACAATGTAGCCTAACAAAAACCTGACAGAAATTTCAGGAAATCGAAATTGTTAGGCTGTTTGAGGTGTGCAGGCTAATCAAAAAAGAACCGGCTTTAACATCGCAGGTGGCACACCCGTTCTCCTCGTTACCCGGCTGTTTGAAACACTTTCGCATTTCTATCTATTAGATTTAGATTTGTCGGGCGTATATCAAGTCCGAACCAAACCGTTTTACGAGGCATACCAATCTGAAACCTTCCCATCGATATGTTTGAGATTATTTCAGGATGGCAGATCCGGCAGATTGGGACTCCGATATTTCGTTGTTGCGTTTCACTTTCTTTCCGTATGATAACGTATATGAGAGTGTGAGCTGAATAGATCGCGCGAGGCTGCTTGACCAAACCCATCCGTGCGCAGAGTAACGATTTGAGTCAAAATCAGAGTAATACCGGTTGCTGTTGAACCAGTTGTGGAATTGCAGTCCTGCCTTGAAATCGCCTGTCGCATAGTTTGCCAATATGCCGTATGTGCTTTTGTAATGATAGCGGAAACCATAGTCGAAAGGCGCAAGATTCTTGTTAGGCGTCTGATAATATAAGATGAATGAAAAGTTCTTGAAATAATAGTTGGCCTGCAAGTTCGCGGCAATCAGATTCATCGATTGAGCATCGATTCCGGAGGCTACCATACGCTCTGCTTGTCCCGACGCTTTGAGCGATAAAGAATTGTCGAACAATTTGAGTGTAGCAGACAGATAGCCCGAATATCTGTGAAAATCGCCGCTGTTAATCTCTTTGCGTATCAAGCCGTCATATTCCGGTAGTAAAAAATAATCGTGGGCTGTTTTCTTCAGAAAACCGTGATATTCGGCAGTTGCAGACAAGCTTAATTTATTGGTGGGTATATAGGTATATGATGCAGATGCAGTGATGAAGGTGGTGTTGCGCAACTCGGGGTTGCCTTGCAGCCACAGTAGTTCATTGCTTTGAACTATTGCTGTGTTTGAAGAAGCCGGTGTCGGGTAGTTGTTTCCCCACCATCCTTCAACAGTTGCCGAATGCTTTTCGTTGATTCTGTAATCAAGTTGCAATCCTAGGCGTGGATTCCATTGTTTCAAAGTGTTGACACCGTTTAAACGTCCGATTACATAAGATGCGCCCACGCGGGAATACATGCTCAGACCGCACTTCCAGTTCTGCATATATTCTAAAAACAGCATATTTTCCGACGAGAGGAGTTTCTGTAAGCCATTGTAGGAGCCTTCATAGTCGGTGTGATAAATGGTGTTGAAAGTCATCAGGGCGGTCCTGATGGTGTTGTTATGGGAAAATTTCTTGGAATATCGAACTATAAGTTCCGGTGCATATGTTGTCTCCCTATTGTTGTTTATTATTGGAGTAAGATTGCCGAGCTGATATGATGAATTTCTACGGGTGCTTCCGTATGCGAATCTCCACGATGCAATCAGAGTATTGTTTTTCGGCATTGCAAAGTAATAATATCCGTGCAGACGCGGCGTAATAGTCTGGCCTGACTCTTTGGATAAAGCCTTCGATGCGGAGAATATATCCTGAGAGTAACTGACGGACGATAAATTGTGTTCCAAAGGTGTCGCAGTGCGGTTGTAAGAAATGGTATGTAGAATCTCAATATTGGGGGTTTCATATGCGGCGCGGAAAGCCGCTGACTGGGAATTGGATTGTTGAAGATAGTTCACGCCTGATTGCGAGGTTCTGGTAATGGCATCAAAATGGCGGTCGCCTACAGATATGTCACGGAAAGTCTCGACATTATGACTCTTATATTTATTATTATGAGTGATGCCACCGGTCACATTGGCATCAAATGTCCAGTTCTTATTTACAAATTTTGAGTACAATATGCCGTCCCCGCGGTCGATGTTGAGTGTTGTGCCTTTTGCAGTAAGTTTGGTGTAACCGCCCCACTCGTATTTGCGCATAACGAAGTTAATTACATTGGCCTGACCCCCGAAGCGGGCATCTTGGGGATATTGCAGCACTTCGACACGAAGCACGTCTTCAGGACGCAACCCCTGCAAATCCTCATCTGTCGCCTCCTTGAAATCAATAAACATCGCTACATCTTTTCCGGTGGATGTCTTTACAGACATAGTTCCCGGAGTAATATTGAGCTGAGGTATATTCATCAGTTCCAACAGCCGGGTTGCGTCAGTGGCAGTTTTCTTGATTTTATTTGTAGGTATATATGCGACACCTCGGTCAATCACTCGTTGAGTGCGGGCTTCCACTACAACCTCATCAAGCTCATGTGTCTTTATGCTGTCGGAGTGTTCGGTCTGCGCCATTGCCGCTGTCGCAATAATGACGCAGAATATTGATATAATGAAGGGTTTATCCATAATTATCGTGATTATAAGGTGTTCATAGTTTTTGGCTTTATATTGGCTCGATGATTGGGGTCGGTAATTAATACTACAGGCATCCATAAAAGACGACATGTCGATACAAACCTTTGATTAGCCATTTTAAACAGAAGGCCAACAAGAAACATACAATCAGACAAATTTAGTTACAATTCCCGACATAAGGAATATAATGTCGTAATTATTTACTATTTACTGACTGGAGCTCGCTTGTATATTCTTGAATATTCATAATTCATGATTACGGCGTGTCAAATTAGTCCCTCCAAAAAGCATTCCAGATTTGGGTAACGGTAAAATGTCGGTAATGATTGTATATATTTTGCTGATAATTTCTAAATCACGCAAATACATGAGAGTCTGTGATGGATAGGCTCACTTGTACGATAATTCCATTCCCTATTTCTCCGCATTAATAGAGGAATCGCGACTAAAACATATTAAGGCGTATCGTAGTAACTTGACTTACGATACGCCGGTGGGGACGAAGGAAAGAGCTTTTTGAGTCTGAGAAACGATGTAGGGTTGTAATTTCAGGGTAGATGTCAGTTTATCAGGATCTTTGATGCTTTTGTACCTGAAATCATAATATAGATGCCGGGGGCGGTGGGTTTAGTGGGTAGCATATGGCCATGGCAGTCAAAGTATTCTGCCGGAGACGATGTTGTATCATACGTGGAATCGATGCCCGAGAGGATATCGGATGGCGAGATGGTAAAGACCCTCACTCCGGGAGTGGGCTGATAGAGGGTAATGTCGTATGTCCCTTCTTCGACCGGGATGTAGTTGGTTGCATTCGGCGCTATCACCAGCCTGTTTTCCGCATCCATTCTAAGAGGGGCGGACAATAATTGAAAGAATGTCCTTTTGGTTCCGTTGTCACTTACCCCCTCGAAGATAAAACCATAATCTATATGAACATTACTGGCCGCAACGCCGGTGGCTTCTTCGTTTCCTGTTAGAGGAATTTGTCCTTCATATTTCCCGTCGACAAGGGTAGGAAGTGTCCCGTCGCTGTTGACCTGAATTATATACATTGTGCCGTCGGCGCCTGACGCGTTCGGCTTTTCCTGTCCGATGGTCGGCATAATCAGCATTGTCAGAGTGCAACAGAGAAGAATCAGCCTTTTCATTATCTATTGTGTGCTACAGTATGATGGTATATATGAGAAATTTCTTTGACAATATATCTATAGATCCAACATCTTATTATACTCTAAAGTTTTCCTCCGCCAGTAAGAAGCGAGGATTCCGCAACTTGCAATACTTCGATTAATACGTGCATTTTATGTGGCATATAACAAAATAATATGCCGGAGGTGGATATCACATCACGCTTCCGGCATAGTTCTAAGGGACGAATCTACAGTATATCAGATTCCGAGTTCTTTTTTGATCATTTCTGTCTTGGCCTCGGCTGCCTTGATTGCTTCGGCATAGTCGGCTTTGCTATTCATCGTACCGCGAACCTCGATATAGAATTTAATTTTGGGTTCTGTACCGGAGGGACGGATGGAAATCTTCGAGCCGTCGGCCGTGAAGTACTGCAATACATTCGATGTGGTCGGGAAATCCATCTTTTCGACTTTACCGGTTTGCACATCGGTGCAGTTGAGGTCGGAATAATCCTTTATGGTTACCACGGGTGAACCTCCGAGCGATTTATGGGGATTAGCGCGGAAATTCTTCATCATGGCTACGATTTCGTCGGCTCCTGTTTTGCCCGGACGAACCACGGAAATACCCTCTTCGCGGGAGAATCCATATTTCAGGTAGATGTCCTGGAGCATTTCGAGGAAGCTCATGTTATTTTCTTTTGCCCAGGCGAGCGCCTCGGCCATAAGAGAGATTGCCGACACGGAATCCTTGTCGCGGGCGAATGTCTCGGCAAGGAAGCCGTAGCTTTCTTCTCCGCCACCGAGATAGCGGGCAGTGTCTTCATTGTCGCGGATTACGGATGCAATCCATTTGAAACCGGTGTAGCAATCGTACATCTTGATGTTGTTTGCATCGGCGATGCGCTTGATTGTCTCGGTGGTGACGATGGTCTTCACGATATATTCCTTGCCGGTCAGGCGCCCGAGTTCGGCATTGCGTGTCATCAGATAGTAGAGAAGAATCATCACAATCTGGTTGCCGTTGATAAGGGCATATTCGCCGTTGGGCTCACGCACAACCACACCGATACGGTCGGCGTCGGGGTCGGATGCCATTACGAGGTCTGCGCCGACTTCCTTGGCTTTTGCGATTGCCATGGCCATGGCCGGGGGATTCTCGGGGTTGGGCGATGCTACCGTCGGGAAGTCGCCGGAGGGGATGTCCTGTTCGGGCACATGGATAATGTTGTCGAAGCCGTAATTACGGAGCGAAGCGGGTACAAGTTTCACGCCGGTTCCGTGGATGGGTGTGTATACGATTTTGAGATCGTGGTATTTCTTGTTAATTTCCGGACTGAGCGATAGGCCCTTGATCGCATACAGGAAATCTGCGTCCATCTTGTCGCCGATAATCTCGATGAGTTCCTTATTGCCCTGGAATTTGATGTCGCTCACGTTTTTGATGCGGTTCACATGGTTGATGATGTTTACATCGTGTGGAGCGATAATCTGTGCACCGTCCGACCAATAGGCTTTATAACCGTTGTATTCCTTGGGATTGTGGGATGCAGTGATGTTTACGCCGCTCTGACACCCGAGATGACGGATGGCGAAAGAGAGCTCGGGGGTAGGACGGAAACTGTCGAAGAGATAAACCTTGATGCCATTGGCAGAGAAGATGTTGGCGACAATCTCGGCAAATTTGCGCGAATTATTGCGGACGTCGTGACCGACTGCTACGGAAATCTGAGGAAGGTCGGGGAAGGCTTCCTTCAGATAGTTGGCAAGGCCCTGCGTGGCGGCCCCGACGGTATATATGTTCATGCGGTTGGTGCCGGCACCCATTATGCCGCGCAGGCCGCCCGTGCCGAATTCGAGATCCTTATAGAAGCTTTCAATGAGCTGAGTGGGATCCTCTGCTTCAAGCATCTGTTTAACCTCGGCGCGGGTAGCCTCGTCATACTGGTCGCTCAGCCAAAGCATGGCTTTCTCCTTAACGGTTTTAAGAAGTTCCTGATTGTTGTCCATAGAAATGGGGTTAGTTTATGATAGTTGTAGTAATTGTTGCTTTTGAAAGTTGATATATAATTATTACAAAGATAATCAGTTTACATTGAATCATCAAAGTTTTTAATACTTAAATTTAACGCGAAATGTTAAACTGACCATGCAGTAATTGCTCTTCAAAATTCCTAAATAAAAACAATGGCCACAATCAAAGTGTTGCGGCCATTGTGAATGGTTATGAAAAATTTAGAATTAATGGCTTGATAAGTAAAGCCGGTCATGTTTCAGCGACATGCCCATGCAGATTCCACTGCCATCTGGCGGTAGGCCATCAGTCCCTGTTCGGAAACTTCTACAAGTTGGTAGCTGCCGTCGGGGGCAATCATCTTTACATGGTCGTTGTCGACGAATGTCATGAATTTTACGGGATCGCTGTCTCCGGCGCTGACGCTCCAGCTGCGGTCTGTCTGGTCGAAATCGAGGCGAACCACAGAACCGTCGTTCTGCGAGGTTATGGTATAGCCTTTACCATCGCATTCCACGAGATACTTGCCATCCTGGCCGTCGATCATTGTCTTTCCCTTTGCTATGGGGTTTGAGCCGCTCCAGAATTCTATCGAGTTGAGTACAAGGACATCTGCCAATGCGGTGACTTCGTAGACGGGAATTATCCAGAACGCGAAAAATACGAGTTCGTTTACAAATTTATTGCCGATCTGTTTGTTCCAGCCCAGAAGCTTGTTCGTCAAGGCGAAATTGCCTATACAGGATGAGAAGAGCATCGAACCGGCCAGAGTGCAGGCGATTGCTACGGGTAGATACCTTTTTTTCATAATAACGTTTTTTGATTGAGGGAAAAGGGTTATAGACTAATAGTATTCTTTCGGTTTTGTTGTATAAAGTCCGGGGCCGACTCGACACTTCAATATTCGAAAGTGCCGAATTCAGATGCGATGGTCAGGCGATTTGATTCCGAGTTTTCCACCCGTCCGATTATGCGGGCATCTATTCCGAAGCTTTGGGCAATGGAAATCACTTCATCGGCGTGTTCGGGGCGGAGATAAATTTCAAGACGATGGCCCATATTGAAGACTTTATACATCTCAGCCCAATCTGTAGAGCTTTCCTTTTGAATAAGTCGGAAAAGTGGAGGGAGCGGGAACAGATTGTCTTTGATCACATGCTTGCCGTCGACGAAATGCATCACCTTTGTCTGTGCGCCGCCGGTGCAGTGAACCATACCATGGATTTCCGATCGCATTTCCTTAAGGAGCGCCTTGACAACCGGGGCATACGTGCGCGTGGGCGACAGTACGAGTTTACCGGCTGTCAGTTCGCATCCTTCAACCTTATCGAGGAGTTTGCAAGTGCCGCTGTAAACGAGGACGTGAGGCATAGCAGAATCGAACGTCTCAGGATAGCGCTCGGCAATGAGCTTACAGAAAACGTCGTGACGCGCCGATGTCAGGCCGTTGCTTCCCATGCCGCCGTTGTATTCGGTCTCATAGGTCGCCTTTCCGAAAGAAGCCAGCCCGACAATCACGTCGCCGTCGGTGATATTGGCATTATCAATCACATCGGCCCGACGCATGCGGGTTGTGACGGTTGAATCAACGATTATCGTGCGTACGAGATCGCCGACATCAGCGGTTTCGCCGCCAGTGCCATAAATCTCCACGCCGTATTCGCGCATGGTCTCGAGCAGTTCCTCCGTGCCGTTGATGATTGCTGCGACGACATCACCGGAAATAAGTCGCTTGTTGCGGCCGATGGTAGAGGATACAAGCATCCTGTCGGTTGCTCCCACACAAAGAAGGTCGTCGACATTCATTATCAAGGCATCCTGGGCTATTCCTTTCCATACGCCGAGGTCGCCGGTTTCACGCCAGTAGGCATAGGCGAGCGATGATTTGGTCCCGGCTCCGTCGGCGTGCATGATATTGCACCATTCGGCATCTCCGCCGAGAATATCCGGAATTATCTTGCAGAATGCTCGTGGATATAATCCCTTGTCGATATTCCTGATGGCGTTGTGTACATCTTCTTTAGCGGCCGATACACCGCGCAGATCGTAGCGTTGCGACATATAAGTAGCTGTTCAAAATTATTTTATGTTTGTCTGGTCTAATTATTTCAATATTTCCGCGATAAAATTTTCGTGTCTTTTCCTCTCATCATCAGCAGTGTCGACATCTCTACGACTTCTTCATCGAGAAAAAATATCCTGAGAATTTTCCTCCCGGAAATATCAAAACAATTTCGACCAGTTACTTATGTAATTACGTTGATTAATTATCGGACAATAAGAAGCATGAAATAAACAAACGATGCCGGCGCTACGAGCAAAAGGGAATCGATGCGGTCGAGAATTCCGCCATGTCCCGGAAGGATATTGCCGGAATCTTTTACACCGATGGCTCGTTTAATCATAGACTCAACGAGGTCGCCCCAAGTGCTGAATACGCAGACTATTGTCCCATATACAAGCATCTCCGGGAGGGTTATCCCATTAAGAATGTCAGGCCAGATATAAAAAAACGCGGCTGACGCAATAAGGCAGAACGCGAGGCCGCCAACAAAGCCTTCCCACGATTTTTTTGGGGAAATACGCTCGAAGAGCTTATGTTTTCCTATCAGCGAACCGACGCAGAATGCCCCGGTGTCGTTGACCCATATCAGGATAAACATGAAAAGCACTATATGCCATCCGGCAACCCTATAGAAGATTTCCAAAAGCATGAGCGGAAGAGCCACATATACCTGACCGAGAATGGAATGTGCGAGATGTTCAAGCGGATTGCCATCCTGTACGTAGAGTTGTACGATAAAACGCAGCATTATATATACAATATACCCGACAATACACCCGAGAATCAACTGGTCGTTTACGTTAATGAATTGTGGCGCACATGTGGTTATCAATAAAGCTGTGCCTACAAGGTCGAGAAGGGTAGTGGTGTTGGAGACGAAGTTGCGGTTGGTGATTCGGTTGAACTCAGAAACACCAAGTAGGCCGAAGAGCATCACTAGTGCCCACGCCCACCATCCGCCTGCAACAAGCGCGCCTACAATAGCCGCTATGTAGAGAATCCCTGTTATTGAGCGAGTTAAAACGTTTTTCATCAAAAATATATAAAATATTCGTGGAATGCAGCCGCAAAAGGTGCTATATATCTTCCGAAACAACGGAGTCAAGACGATTGCAAATTTAACGATTTTTGCCGAGTTAAAATCATAGAATGGCAATAAACGCCACAAACTTCTTCCTATAGGCTTATTTTAACCGAAGCAGTCGCTCCGGAGTCGGTGGTTAATGAGGCTATATATATACCGTCTGCAAGGAAATCCATATCAATTTCGCCACTCCCAATCATTGTTGTCGATGCAACTCTGCGTCCTTGAAGATCTGCTATATACAGTTGAGCGGATTCTCCTGGCCGTAAGTTGACATAGAGGGTGCGATTGCCATTGTATTTCATATAATAGCTGCCGTTATAATCCCTCGGTAGGTATTCCGATCCTGCGATTGCCTTTGCCTCACGAAGCGCTGCCTCGCAGTCGAGTACGCCATTGCCCCAGCGAGGATTGGAGGGATTGGCGATGGGTGCCGCAATCGTTTTTTTGATGGCGTCGGTTACACATTCGGCTGAAAGAGCGGGGAGCGCCTCGCGGATGAGTGCAGCCACGCCTGCAACATATGGACAAGCCATTGACGTACCGCAGCTGCTGACATAATAATAGGCTTTGCCATCGGCAGTGAGTTCCGCGGCAGCCCGGTCGTGAAACTTGTCAGGATGATGTTCAATAAATGCCGACGAGAATGCCGAGATTATCTGAGATCCCGGTGCGCAAAAATCCGGTAAGATCTTGCCTGTGGGAAGCTTCGAACCATAGCTTGAAAATATTGCGGGTTCGTGAAGCGGACCATAGGAAGGCTCGATTTCACCTGTCAGAAGCGGGCAATTGTCGCGCGACACATAGGCACCTATGCTCAGCACGTTGTCGGTGAGACACATATTGTTCACGGCCCCGTCTGCTTCTCCCGAGACAGCCGTAGCATCGTTGAGAGACGTAAGGTTGAATTCGCCGTCGGTGTATACATATACGAGGTCGTCGGCATTTCCAGCGATTTCGAAACCGATACACGCGTCGGTAGCATCAGCGCCGGCAACAGGTGCGACATTATAGGTCGCGGTGAGGTTATAGCGATTGTTTTCCGGATTTAACTCCGCCACAATATGGATATATCCGGAGATGTCGGCAGGAAGTCGCGTGGGTTCGCACATCGGGTATGAACTTGCGAGATCTTCCGAAACAATAATCCATTCTCCTTCAGGATTTTCGTTGGTATTTACCGAAACATCAAAAGAACGTGTGCAATCTTTTTCGCTGTATCGGATAACTCTGAATGAAAGAGGGCTTTCCGAGTTGCTCCATATGTCGACGTTCCCTCGGAGATTTGTACGCTTTTGTCCGGCGGTAATATACGACCGTAGTACACCTCCTGCAAGTCGATATCCGTTGATTGCGCCCGGACGGCGCGCTTCGTTGCCGACGGCTATACTTACAGGCGCTTCCTCCGCTATTTTGCCGATGTATTGGTTGAATAACGTCGTACCGTCGTGAGGGCCTATATAGTTTGATATGGACAGACTGATTGACGCGGGTTTGTCGACCTCCTCGGCGTAATCGAGAATCTCTTCACATCCATTGAGAATGTAGGCATCGTAAAGCGGACCTGTCACTGCTATCATGTCGGCCTCAACCGCTACGCCATTGTATGGCGAACCTTCAGCATATCCTCCGAGGATATTGGAGGTATGCGTTCCATGATAGTCGTCGGTATTGTCGGTCCATGATGAAAACATTTCTTCCGACGATTCAACAACTTGTGGCGTAGGACTTTCTATTGAATGTTTAATCCAGCGCTTGAATCTTGATTCCCCGTTGGCATCTTTAAGTGCGATATGTCGGAAATCTATTGCCACATCATATAGACCTACAACAGTTCCATTACCGGTGAGGCCGGCTGGATTTGATGCCGATTTGCCGATAGATCCGAAATTACACGATTCACGTGCAAGATCCATCTCCGGAACCGAGGCCACCGAAGATTCTATGCGAAGAATAGCCGGGGAGTCGAAAATACTGTTCCAACTGCTTTCGGCTACGGATGCAAGCACGAGGCGGTCGCGTTGATGAAGAACAGTGACGCCATCAGGCAATTCCGAGTCGGGGCTTTTGAGTTTCAGGATAACCGGAAGATAGCGCTCGCCATTTCGGCCGGGAGCTGATTGCTTGCCTGTAATTGCGTGCTGCATTGTGATTCTCGCAACGTTGTTTGCCTTATGGGCGAACAGCGACAATGGAATCAGAAGTGACGCCAACGAGATAATCCATGAGTAGAATAATCTTTTTTTCAGAGATAAGATTGTCACGATTACAGATAAAAGGTAGGAGAAATTCTTTCTGTTGAAATATTGAGACATTAAAGGCTCTCACCGTTGCGCTCGATGGTCCTGCCAATCAGCATGAGAATGGCACCGACAAGCACGAAGCCGCATAGGGTGAGGGATGTAATCCATGTGGTAAAACATGTAACATCGATAATAGCCAGAATGATATATGCAATGATAATGCCGATGTTGAGTATGAATCCTATCCAGAAAAGCAGTGCGCCGTATTTCATAAATCTAAATTATAGAGGTCGTTTGCTTATATAAAGGATTGTTAACTCAATTTTGTTCAGTTTTCTCGACCCTTTCGCGGTCGCTTCCGGCTATTCTGACTGCAATATGGTATTTACCAATAAAGTTGTCATTCTACCGTTACGGATTTCGCGAGATTTCGAGGCATATCTACATTGCAGCCCTTACGTACGGCGATATGGTAGGCAAGAAGCTGGAGCGGAATCGAGACCACGATTGGCGAGATAATTTCCGGCACTTTGGGAATCTCGATTATATGGTCGGCTATAGCGGCAATCTCCGAATCGCCGGCGGTTACTACTGCGATTACAGATCCGCCACGGGCTTTTACCTGCTGTATATTCGAAATGATTTTATCATGCATCTCGTCGACCGGTGCGATAACAACTGTAGGCAGCTCATGGTCGATAAGCGCGATTGGCCCGTGTTTCATTTCAGCGGCCGGATAGCCCTCTGCATGTATGTATGATATTTCCTTCAGTTTAAGTGCCCCTTCGAGAGCACTCGGGAAATTATATCCTCTTCCGAGATAAAGGAAATTGTGTACATAAGTATAAATGGCCGAAAGGCTTGAAATTTGGTCGTTGACTTTCAGTGTCTGCTCGATTAGCTCCGGTAATTGCCGGAGAGAACCGACCACTGCCTTCTGAACGGCCGGGTCTATCGTCGCACGCAGTTGCCCCATCGCGATGGCAAGCATGCAGAGAACCGTTACCTGGCCGGTGAAAGCCTTTGTGGAAGCCACGCCTATTTCCGGACCGACATGGATATAAGTTCCGGAGTCGGTAGCACGGGCGATTGACGAGCCGACAACGTTGCAGACACCGTAGACAAACGCACCACACTGGCGTGCCATTTGAACGGCGGCAAGCGTATCGGCTGTTTCTCCCGACTGGGAAATTGCAATTATAATATCCCGCTCGGACAGGATGGGTTTGCTGTAACGGAATTCGCTGGCATATTCCACTTCAACCGGGATACGCGCGATTTCCTGAATCAGACGTTTGCCGATCAGGCCGGCATGCCACGATGTACCGCAGGCCACAATGACAATACGGTTTGCATTCAGGAATATATCCTTATGGTCAAGAACGCCGGAAAGGGTCACGCTGAAATCCGACGGGTCGGTGGCTACGCGGCCTCGGATACAGTCGGTGAGTGTGCGCGGCTGTTCGAAAATTTCCTTCAGCATGAAATGGGGGAAGCCACCCTTTTCCAACTGTGAAACGCTGAGCTGCAGAGTCTGAATATCGACTTCAAGTGGTTCGTTGTCGGTATTGATTACCGTTAGATTCTCACCCCTACGTATAATGGCGATTTCATCGTCGTTAAGGTAGACTACCTGATCGGTATACTCGATAATAGGGGTGGCGTCGCTTGCAAGGAATGTTTCGTGCTGGCCTACGCCTATTACGAGGGGAGAACTTTTACGGGCGGCAATAATGGTATCCGGATCGTCCGAATCAACTACAGCGATGGCATAGGCTCCGACAACTTCCTTGAGGGCGCCACGAACGGCATCTACCAGAGAGCAGTCGGTTGTTTCCTTCACATATTCGATAAGCTGCACCAGAACTTCAGTATCGGTTTCGCTTTTGAAGGTGCGGCCATGGAGTTTCAGAGCCTCTTTGAGAACGTTGTAATTCTCGATCGTACCGTTGTGGACCAACGCGATCTTTCCGTTTGCGCTTAGCTGCGGGTGTGCGTTGGTTTCATTCGGCTCTCCGTGCGTCGCCCAACGGGTGTGGGCAATGCCTATATTGCCATTGATATCTTTTTGATGACAGAAACGCTCGAGGTCGTCGACTTTCCCCTGTGTTTTATAAACATTCAGAACCGTTTCGTCGGCGTCAGTGTTAAGCAGAGCGACGCCTGCGCTGTCGTATCCGCGATATTCCAGACGATGAAGTCCTTTGACCAATATTTCAAATGCCGGCCGGTTGCCAATATATCCTACGATTCCGCACATATATATTTAAACGATTACTGAATGACGATGTAAAACTTAAAAATGACTTGCAAAGTTACAAATTTCATTTCACATTGGCAAACAGAGTCGGAGTCATTCCATCCTCTTGGAGCTGAGGAAGATGGAATATTATGAGAATGCTACTTGCCTTGTGCCACGCGCTGTCAGACGGGGAGAACCATCATCGGGATATCGGCGCGGAAGAGCAGTTTGTGGGCAAGCGATGGATTGAAAATCCGAGAAAACATATTTTTTCGCTTGTTAGGTACGCAGAGCAATTGGAATGGGTTCTTATCCCTCATGGAAAGCAAGTAGTCGTTGACCGCATGAGTCGAGACATTCTCAAACGAAAACGTGAAATCCGGATAATGCTTTCGGCAGTAGTCCAGTAGGTTTTGGGCGTTGCTGTCGGATGCGGTTTGCCGAAGTCTGCGGGGAGGCACATTGACAAGCGAAACATGTTTGGCCGAATCGGGCATGAGTCTGTAAAGGCTGTCAAGTGCCAGAATGTCTTCCTGATCAAGATTACAGAGGAATACGATATGCCGTATGTCAGATAAATTAGCAGGATCCAGATTCTCAGGAATGGTAAGGGCCGGAACGCGGACGCCATCAAGTACCTCTGCAGAGACGCTTCCGATCAGGTCGAGCTCTTTTTGAATGGCGTCGCGGGTCGACATTACAACCATGAGAGGCTTGAAGCGACGCGTGTGGTTGAGTATAGCTTCTTCAGGAATACCTTCGGTAATTATCGTCGAGAATTTCACCGGGGGGAGAGCGCCATTTTTGATATCCGATTTGATGGCAGCTACAAACCTCGCCATCTGAGCCTCGGCCTCAGTGCGTAGAACTTTGGCTGAATCGCTGTCGCTTGTGGTGAAATCATATGAATCTGACAATTGCCGGGAATCAATGCGGTTGGGGGAGAGGTATGCATGTAAAAACTCAATCTCGCTATGCGACCGGGCTGCTACATGCATCGCCACTCTGGTCGCGGACATTGAACGTGGAAGAAAATCAACGGGAACAAGAATCTTGTCGCTCTGGATGCGTGGTGCGGCCTCGTGGGTGAATATATCGTAGTTCTCTACAATCAGAAGGGCTTTGGCAAGATCGGACTCATTTATGCGTACGCGTACGCCGACACCGACTTCCGGCGATGAAAGGTTGATGTTGTGAAGTTCGCAGGAAATGCCTTCCCGCTGCAGGACTTCACGCATCTCGGTAGCTTTGTCGAATGTGTGGATGGCCAGAGTAATAAGTCGGTCGTTTGCCATAAATAGTAGATTTATATTCCCTTGGGAATTGCCGCGATGACGTAATTGAAAATCGCGCCTTTTATTACAACTACATGATTTAGTCGAAACAAAAGGCGCGAAACAATATCGTTTGTGTTATGCTTCTTTCTTTTTTTCCTCTTCTTCGAGAATCTGGACTGCCATGTCGTAGATGGTTGTATCGTCAAGAACGACTATGCCTCCGCCGGGACCCGGTTCGATGTGAACACCGCAGTTTTTACCGAATTCATAATTTGATCCACCGAAATAATTGCGTACGGTCTGAACGGTAATATGAAGATTGTCGGCAATACGATGTGTGGCGCCCTCGGGGAGGCTGTCTTTGAGGCGACGAAGATCGTTAAATGTGATTGTCTTTGTCATAATCGTTGTATTTAAGGTGAGTAAATATTTCTGATTTGATTGCGCGAACACTTCGATATTCGTGCCAATGAAGGAGAGGAATTTTCTACAGCCTAAATTTATGCCAAATGTCCGACATTTGCAAATGCATTTTATGTGTTATTAAACACAAATAGGAAGCCATTTGCTAAAATGTTTTGACCGACAAAGTGTTAAGCGGAAACAAAAAACATATCGAGAGGCACCTCAGATTCGTTCTACATCGGTTGCTTTAATCCACGCTCGCTTTCCTGGACCCACAAGCACTTCATACCATTTGCCGTCGACATTGCTTGTGACTGAATCGACTATTTCAACCTTGGTGCCTTCATGGAGCAGGAATGCTTCTTCCGATTGGTTGCGTGCTTCGCGCGGAGTGGTCGATAGTTGGGCCGACGGTGGTAATATTACAGCATATCGGTCGGTAGTGGCGCGATTGGCCGCTGCAAACGATATGACTATGGAGAGGGCACACGCCACAAAAACAATTATACCGCCGAAGAAGCTCATTTTTTTCACTATTACGACGGAAGAGAAGAGGTATGTAACCGCTCCGGCAAGGAATAAAGCGAAGAGGATGATTGACACCCAGGCCCATGTATCCGCTTTCAACCCCGTTACGAGATTTTCCCAAAGGCGATCAAGGATGGAGGATTCATCGAGTTGCCGGTCGGCGATTTTCCCTTTTACAAACTCAAGGTTGGCGGAGGCATCAGCATTTGTCGGATCGAGCTTAAGTGCCCGCTCATAATTCACTATTGCCTTCCCGAGATTTCCCTGGCGATAATAGGCGTTACCAAGATTGTAAAACAGTGTCGACGACGTCCCGAAGCGACTGATTGCATCCCTATAGAGTTCTTCAGCAAGGACATAATTATCGGCAGTATAAGCGGAGTCGGCCATCAAGGTCAATTGCGATTCGGTCAGAACCGCGTTCGAATCGATTGAGTCGGTCGCCGCCGCCGATTCGACAGGGACGGGCGAAATCTGTCGCTCAATTGTATCTCCATGTGTCTGGGCAATGCCACTTAAGGCTGTTGCAAGAGAGACCGTTACCAAAAGAGTCTTTATATTCACCAAAAGAGTCTTTATATTCATGGGAAACTTGTTTCAGGATTAAATATAGAGTAAGAATAACAGCCGTCGCATTCAGCGTGGCGACAATTTCGACTTGTCCAAGGCATTAATGGCCTGGACCGCCTTATCGTAGATTGCTTCGACATTTGAATCGAGCGAGGAGTCCGGAGTATAACGCGCCATCTCGCATTCGTCGAGAATTACCACAATTTCATTGCAGATTTCATCCGGGACACCTCTGTGAGTGAGATTGTCGACAATGTTCTGACGCGACAGCTGTGACACCGGGATATTGAGCTTGTCGCTCAGATAGCCCCAAAGCGCCCTAAGCACCTCCTGGTAGAATTGTTCGCTCTCGTGCTTCTTCATAAATAGTTCGGCAGAGCGTAAGCGCTTTTTTGCCACTTTGTTGGCTCGCGATGTGCGACGACCGACAACATCGGCATCGAGCCTCATCTGGTGCCGCGCTATTGCAACCCCGGCTATGCAGACAATAAGCAGTCCGGCAAAAAGAGCCCAGTACCACCAACGGCTAATAAGGGGTGTATGGTCATTGGTCAGGCTTTTATCACCGGTTTTTATATGAAGTATATCGGTGTTCTTTGCTTCGATGTCATGCTGGTCGGTGTATGCGGTGGTCCCGGACCCCTTGGCAACATCAAGCTCGTATCCGGCTGCAGTGAGGGTTATATAATGTTTTTTTGCAAGGTCGAAATATGTGAACTCCTGCGCCGGTATTTTGAATTTACCCACATTTTCCGGAACGATCGTATATTCTGCCGTCATTGTTCCGGTAAGTGTATTTCCGGCAATACGGGCATTTGTATCCGTTTTGGGTGTATATTGTTCGAACTCGCTCGGTATCTGCGGCTTTGGGATTGTCACATACTTGATATTGCCCGTTCCTGTAGCTATATAGCGTAAGGATATGGCTTCGCCCGTGCGAGGCGTCGAATTGCTCAGCGAGCTTTCGAAGGTATAGTGGCCTACAGCTCCAGTGAATCCTGCCGGCTGAGGCTGGGGGAGGGGCGTAATTTCCACAGACTGGCTGAAAGGCTGCAGATGTACTTCTTTCTCAACCGGACGTGCTGAAATGAAGAATCCGTTGGATACACGCTCAAGCTGTACGACGCTCAGGTCGTATTTGCCTGAATTGATTGTTAGTTTGCCGGATTTCTGTGGGAATATTATACATCTCTTCAGCACTGCTGTAATGTAATTCTGGCCATTATAGTGCTCAACCTGATTTAGTTGGGCCTGTGTGTCGATTTCATCAATCAGAAATCCGTCGAAAGTGGGAGGAGAGGTGACCATAAACGAATTGATACGTTCGAACTTTGTGTAAAGTTTCAACGTGCATTCTATGGCTTCTCCCTCGTATGCGTGGTTTTTGTTCAATATCACGCGTACGAAAATATCATTCTTGGATATTTCCGGGCGCGATTCCTCGCCGGCGTCGTATTCGTCGAATATCGACATCGGGTTGCTGTAGCCACCCTGTTGCTGGCGAGGTGCGTTTTTATCCGGAGGCAGAATCTTGAACGAAGCCTGCGCCGTGCGGAGCGTTTTACCGTCAACGTCAATCGATGCGGCGGGGATAGTGAAAGTACCATCTTTTTCAGCACGGTAAGTAAATGTGTAGTCGATTGTTGTCGACGACGACTGCTGGCCGTTGATAATTTGCACGGACTGCATTGTGCTCATGCCCGGTCGTGGTGTCAGCAGTTTACACCCGTTTACTGCCGGGGCGTTCAGGCTTGTACCTTCCCCGTTGGTAAGGCGATATATTATGTGAAAGTTCTGTCCCGCAATCACGTTGCGAGGTGGTATTACTTTAAGGGATGCCTGTGCATAGACCGAAACTATACAGGATAGCATGATAACCGTCAATACGGCAATGCGTGTGGGGAATATATATTTCATATAGTTGAATACGCTATTTTAAGATATAAACGCCGAAATCCTCCAGGCGTCCTTCAGATTGCTGTGGCAGGAAACTGAATCGCTTTTACCAGGGCTTATCGGTGGTTCGGCGGTTTGCTCTTTTCTCTTCGCCTTGTTTCATAAGCTCTACTTTCTGGCGTGTGCCGTTTTCTTTATCCTCCATGGCCTTGAGAATCTGCTGCGCGCTTGCGTCGCTCAGACCACCCTGTTGCTGTTTCTGTTCTTTATCTTTCTGATCCTGCTGAGGGCTGTTTTGCTGATTCTGTTGGTCCTGCTGATTATTTTTGTCCTGGTTATTGTCCTGATTATGTTGGTCTTCGTTCTGCTTCTGATCCTGTTTATCCTGCTTCTGATCCTGGTTCTGCTGTTGGTTGTCCTGATTTTGATTCTGGTCTTGATTCTTGTCCTGTTCCTGCTTTTTCAGTTGGGCAAGCCGCAGGTTCTCACGCGCCATGTCATCGCCAGGGTTGCGCCGAAGGGCATTTTTATAGTGCTCGATAGCGGCGGCATAATCTTCAGCTTTATATGCCAGATTCCCTCGGTCGTAATAGGCCTTCTGCGCAAGCTGGATGTTCTGCTGTCCGGAAACACTGGTGAGTATAGCGTCAGCGGTACGTATCAGCGAATCAGCTTTATTGGCGACGTCGTTGCCCCGCTGTTTTATATACGACGACGCAAGATTGAATTGAGCGGTGGCATTGTCGGGATTTTCCTCAAGCGCTTTCTTATATGATATTTCTGCATCGGCATAGCGTTGCTGTGTGAAGTGGGTGTTCCCTTCTTTGATGGAATTTCTCTCGCGCTTGGTGGAATGGACGCCATTTTCGGCATTCGATCCGCATGCGGTCAGCATCAGCAGAAATGCCCCCAGTGAATATATTGATATGTTAGGAATCAGTTTCATTTCAATGTAATCTCTTTATCAAAGGATTTATTTGCTGAAGAACGTAAATTGCTTGAGCCAACCGATTTTACGCGGTAGGATGAAAGCATCGGCAGCGAAGAGCATCAGGGCTATTGCGGCAAAAACCGGGAATTGCTCGGCGCTCGCCTTATAGCTAACATGACTGAGATCGGATTTTTCAATATGGTCAAGCCTGTCAATTAGCTGGTCGACGGCTTTATTGCCTGAGCCATTTATATATTCGCCACCTCCGGCCTCTGCAATCTCCTTTGCCATCTTTTCGTTAAGGAATGTGGTGACGGGCGCTCCGGAAGCATCCTTAAGGAATTCTCCTTTAGAAGAATCGAGTGGGATGGGTGCTCCTTTAAGCGATCCCACACCGATTACATCAACTTCGATGCCTTGATTTTTAGCATATTGCGCCATTTCCATGGCATCTCCCTCATGGTTCTCGCCGTCGGTTATCACGATAATAGCCTTGTTTACATCGGAATCGGGTGAGAATGAGTTTATTGCCATATTGATTGCTGTGCCGATTGCCGTTCCCTGCGTTGCAACCATGTCTGTGGAAATCTCATCAAGATACATGCGTGCCGACAGGAAGTCTGTAGTGATCGGGAGCTGTGTATAGGCTTCTCCGGCAAATACAATCAGTCCGACCTTGTCGTTGTCGAGTTTGTCGATCAATCGGTTGAGAATATACTTTGCTCGCTGCATGCGCGAAACTCCCTGGGGGTCGTCGGTAGAGGATGCGAGCATAGAGCGCGACACGTCGAATGCAATCATCACCTCGATTCCCGAGGTATTTTCAACTTCTTCTTTCTCTCCCGCACGCGGACGTGCCACGGCGAGAATCAGCGCTGCAAGCGCAAGAAGTTCTACCGCGATTTTAACCGCAGGCATGTAGCGTGAGGCATCCGGCATGAGCGGAGTCAGGTACACCGGATTCCCATATCTGAGCAGCTTTTTACGCCGGGAGAAACGGGCAAGCACCCACAGTCCGAATATTACGGGTATGAGTAAGAGAAGATATAGCAGATTTGGATATGCAAACGACATATTTACGAGTTCTTTCGGATTAATTTTGTTATGGCAGCGTACGCAGCCATGTCTGACGCAGAAGTAGTTCAATGCCTACCAGCAAAAGGGCTGCGAGAGCCCAGGGCAAATAATTGTCTTCAGTATGAGAGAAATTTCTAACGTCAAGTTCGGTTTTCTCCAGCTTATCGATTTCGTCAAAGATTTCGCGAAGAACCTTGTTGCCGGTGGCGCGGAAATATTTTCCGCCGGTTATAGAAGCGATTTCTTTCAGAGTCTCCTCGTCGATTACAACAGGCATCGGAACATATTCGATACGTCCGAACATGTTGACTTGAGGATATGGAGCTGTTCCGTTGGTGCCTATGCCGATAGTATAGACTTTTATACCAAGCTTATGGGCAATTTCTGCCGCAGTAAGCGGAGCCACGATTCCGGTGTTGTTTGAACCGTCGGTAAGCAGAATAATGCTTTTCGATTTGGCTTTGCCATCCTTTATGCGGTTGATAGATGTTGCAAGTCCGTCGCCTATGGCGGTTCCGTCTTCAAGCATCTCTCGATTTAGCGCACTTACGTAGTTGGCGAGCGCGGCGCGGTCGGTAGTCATGGGTACACCGGTAAAAGCTTCACCTGCGAAAACCACAAGTCCCATATTGTCAGATTCGCGACCGTTAATAAAGTTGGTTGCAATCTTCTTTGCCGCTTCAAGTCGGTCCGGCTTGAAGTCGCGCGCAAGCATGCTTGAGGATATGTCGAGCGCAATCACCATATCGGTGCCTTCTGTTCGCGATGTATGCCATGCGTCGCGAGTCTGTGGACGCGCAAGAACAATAATCAGACATGCCAATGCCGCCATTCGGAGCACAAACATGCCAATGAGTCCATAATAGCGAAGCGGACGTTTCGCCATACGAAACGAGTTGACAGTAGATATATGAAGTGAAGGATAGGCCGTACGGTGTTTCCAGACATACCATGCGATAAGCGGTATGAACAGCAGAAACAGCCAGAGATAGCCGGGATGGGCGAGTTGCATCGTCATAATTTCCTATCAGTTTGCCTATTGTTTAGTCAATAAAATTTATTAGGGTCCGACCGATGGATTCATTTGTTGATATCGTCGGACGCCGAATCCTCGGAAGTCTCCGGCGCCGGGCGTGTTTCCTCTACAAACTGCATCGAATCGGAGAATGCACGGACATTATCGTCAGGAAGCGGCCGGACCTTCGCGAATTTCACAAAATCAGCAATCTCGACTACACGTTCCATACGCGAATGCGAGAGCTGTGTTTCCTTGTTCGCTCTCAATGCCTTGAGAATCTGTGAAGAGGTCATCTCCATGGCGTTGATTCCGAAGCGCTCCTGCAGGTAGTCTCGCAATATATCGATTAGACGCGTGTAATACTCCTTTTCCTGGCCATTCTCCCATAGTTGGGCTTCCTTTAAAGCGTTAAGCCGGTTGAATGCAATCTGGTCGGGTGGGAGGCGTTTCTTCTGCGGCAGAATAGTTACATTTACTTTTTTGCTCATGATAAGATATGCGCACACACCTCCTGCGACAATGAGCACTCCAAGCAAAATGTAGACCCAATAGTCTGTAATCCAGTCGGGGAGCCAGTCGTACCATTCGCTATCAAACTCAGCAACATCAGCTATGGGATGAATGTCGGTCAGCGCGGTAACGTCTACAGGGTTGACCTTAAGCGAGAGGCTGTTGCTCCGTATGGTATCCGGTCCGCTCACAAGCAGGAAGGGTGGAATGGTATATACACCTGAGTCGAACGACTGGATTAAAAGTCCGCGTTTTATCTCCACAAGCCCGTTGCCTATATCGGTGGTATCACCCTCCAGCCAGTCGATGATTTCAACTTGCCCAGGAAAGGCATTTTTATCAACGAGCAATTCAGATGTAGCATCGGCGCTCTTTACAATATCCACCCGAGCAATTGTCTGTTGCCCCATGGTGAGTTGAAGAGAGTCGAGCGACGCTTTAATCTGAGAGCGGCTGGCAGCATGAGCGTTCTGGGCCAGCGATACCGCGATTAAAAGCAATATGTTGTAAATAGATGATTTCATCCGAATAGTTAATGCATTTACGTATTGTAATATCATCGGCCCCGGCGGGAAAAGTCGGAGCCGATATGGTTCAGGAGGATATTCATACTCTCTGCTTGAACAGTCCTTTCAGAGCGGCGACGTAGTCCTCATCGGTAGCAACACTGATGGAGTTGACTCTGCAACGTTTTAATGTATCGGACATGATCTGCTGACGCTCATACCACCAGCGGCCATAGTCGTTGCGCACGCGTTTACTGGAGGTGTCGACCCATTGCTCGATGCCGGTTTCCAGATCGGCTACCCGAAGCAAGCCGACATCCGGCAGCTGTGAATCCCGCTTGTCGTAAACTTGGATTCCATAGACCGCGTGTTTGTTTGAGGCTATCGAGAGCGCTTTATAATATTCTTTATCATCTATAAAATCGGATATGAGGAAAGTCGTGCAACGCTTCTTAAGAGCATCCGAGAAATATCGGAGCACCATGGCGATATCGGTTCCGCGTCTTTTCGGCTTAAAGTCAATCAGTTCCCGGATGATAAATAGAATATGCTTTTTGCCTTTCTTCGGAGGAATGAATTTTTCGATTTTATCTGAAAAGAATATCACACCGATTTTATCGTTGTTCTGTATGGCCGAAAAAGCTAGCGTTGCAGCGATTTCGGCAATCATCTCACGCTTCTCTTCGCCGACAGCCCCGAACAGACGTGAACCGCTCACGTCAACGAGGAGCATTACCGTAAGCTCGCGTTCCTCCTCATATACTTTGACATAAGGATGATTGTGCCTGGCCGTAACGTTCCAGTCAATATCTCGGATATCATCGCCATACTGATACTCGCGAACCTCGGAAAACGTCATGCCGCGGCCCTTGAAGGCTGAATGGTATTCGCCAGCAAAAATGTTCTGCGAGAGACCACGCGTCTTTATTTCTATGCGGCGTACTTTGCTAAGAAGTTCTTTTGCATCCATAACGGCAATTTAGAGTAAGTCGGATATGGGGAGCGACAATCAGGGCACCTCGACCTTGTCAAGGATTTCAGAAATAATCTCGTCGGCAGTGATATTGTTGGCCTCAGCCTCGTATGTAAGCCCGATACGGTGGCGAAGCACGTCGTGACACACGGCACGTACATCTTCCGGAATCACGTATCCGCGCTGCCGCAGGAACGCATACGAGCGAGCGGCCCGAGCAAGTGAGATAGAGGCACGCGGAGATGCACCGAACGCAATTATGCTTGCCAGATCGTTCAGCCCGTAATCGGAGGGGAAACGTGTGGCAAACACGATATCGACGATATAGCGTTCGATCTTCTCGTCGATATAGATTTTTTCCACTACTTTCTGTGCCTCAAGTATTTCCTCAGGCTTAAGCAGCGGCTGAATATGTTTTTTTTCGTTGGTAATATTCTGACGGATAATCTGTTTTTCCTCTTCGCGCGAAGGATATCCGATAACAACCTTGAGAAGGAAACGGTCTACCTGTGCCTCGGGAAGCGGATAGGTACCTTCCTGTTCAATCGGGTTTTGAGTCGCCATAACAAGGAACGGCTCATCAAGCGGGAAGGTCTTGTCGCCTATTGTAACCTGCCGTTCCTGCATGGCTTCAAGCAGAGCCGACTGCACTTTTGCCGGGGCACGGTTTATTTCGTCGGCGAGAACAAAGTTTGCGAATACCGGGCCTTTTTTTACCTGAAATGTTTCATTCTTGACACTGTAGACCATTGTTCCAAGCACATCGGCCGGAAGAAGGTCGGGAGTAAACTGGATACGGCTGTATTTTGCGTCGATAATCTGAGCCAGCGTTTTGATCGCCAATGTTTTTGCAAGACCCGGGACTCCCTCCAGCAACACGTGGCCATTGGAAAGCAGCGCAATAAGAAGCGATTCCACCAGGTGCTTCTGCCCGACAATCGTCTGGTCCATGCCGCGTGTAATGAGATTTACAAAATCGTTCTTACTTGCAACGAGATCGTTTAATTCCCGAATGTTTACCGTTTCACTCATAAGTAGGAATGGTTATGATATTGATTATAATTCGCTATGTTAGATTGTATAAAAGAGTCGGGCCGGATATAGTAGGGGAAGGTCCATATGCAGCCGCGCCGACAGCCGCGGTCCGTAATCTTTCCTGACGGAATATCCGCCTCGAACCGCGGTGCAAAAATATGAAATAAGGACCGAAAGTGTGAAAAGCGAATGTTAATTTTATCTACTAAGCCTTTAGCATTTTTAAGATTTAATTATTTTTTGCTGTTAGATGCGTAGAGGAAACGTTATTCAAGCCGGATGTCACGATAAATAAGCTCGGCCTGACGTTCGGCATCGGCTTCGCTTGTTTTGTCGCCGCTCTTGATGCCATACTTTTCAGCCGGAGGAATCACTACAACCGTATTGGGAGCTATATGGTCGGGATCGCTAAGCGTGGCTTTGTTTTCCAGATAAATATACACCCAGAATTTTTTCTTTCCATAATGCTCGAGCGCCATGGTTGTGAGATAGCGGTTGACTCTTACTGTATCAAGTTCTACACTTATGGTTCTTGCCGGCTGTATTTCGGCCGATAAGGTATCAACCTCCGTTGAATGCTTTATAGCGGAAGAGGCGCTGTCGGGGAGCGCGGTTACAATCGTTTCAGGTTGCGACGAGGGAAACACCTTAACGCCTTCCGCCTCAATATTAACGTTCTTAACATGATCAATGTTTAGCCGTGTGCACATGAAATAGCCAATAATAAGTCCGGCTATCAGCGAAAGCGCTGAGAAGAGTATAATATTTAATGTGTTACGTCCGGAGTCGGAATGCACTTCGACGATGCGTTCTTTCTCGATGATTTTTTCAACAGGTGGTGTCGTTGCCTCAATGGGGGCAGATGAGGTGGCTGACTTTGTGTCGGCGAGATTCTGTATTGGAGAATTGCCTGCGGGCCTGATTGTCTCTGACCTGATCTCTTCGGCCTTGTGAATTCCCGAAGCCTTAACTGACTCTGGAATTGGCGGAGGAACGGCCTTGCGCACCTGTTTTATTGTTTCCGGCTCTGTAACATCCTGTTCCGGCGTTGCTGCGATTTCAGCATCAGCGTTGGATTTTTTTGCCACCCCATCAGAACTATTGGCTGAAACGTTTGCTGGCATGGTCATTTCTTTGATGTCGGATTCACTCTCCCTCTCCTCTTCGGGAATAGGAAGTATCTCGTCGGTCTCGATATCCAGTTCAGAAACGCCATCGGGAAGCTCCATCGGCTCGAACATTGCAAATGGAGCATTGATTTCAGCTGCAATAGTGGAATCAGGTGCGAACGCTATTGACGGCTCTGTGCCGAGCGTAACAACCCTGAATGTTCCAATGCCGGGAATTGTTGCGCTTCCGTTCCGTTGAAGTGCAGCGACTATGCTTGCCGTCATTGCCTCGACTAGGGAACGGCTCTCCGGTTCTGAGAAACACCCGGATGCAACGATGCGGTCAATCAGCTGAGGAAGGGCGAGCGTGCTCATTTCTGTACCTCCTTTACATTTTTCCGAAGCATTCCTCCGGGCTTAAACCGCAGTTCGATTGAAGGGGGCAATAGCATGTTTCGGCCTGATGTCAGATCGCGGACCACACTTTCGTCATGTTTCACCCCTTCGAATGTCCCGAAACCGGGAATGGCTACATTGTTTTCATTGCCACATTCTTCACGTACTATTCCGGCGAATACGGCAAGAAACCTCGCCACACGTGCTGCATCTATGGAGCTACGTCGCGAAATGTCAGAGATGATATTGTCTTCCATTCTCGGCAAATAACAGGGTTAATGGTTACACGTACAAATATAAGGATATGGCGTAAATTACGACACATTAATCTCGTTTTTTTAAATCTTTCAGACGGCAGTCGCAGGAATCTTTGCATTCATTGCAGCAATTACCGCATACCAGGGTATCCTTACAGTGCAGCCTCCGGTTGAATCGGATCATCTTAAATATTATCACGATGACGACCGCTACAAGAATCAATCCCACAGCAATCCATTGAATAAGCTGGCCGACTGGCATCTGATCCGAGGTCATTTGAAATGTTTTTTAATTGAGGCGTTCAGTTTGGATGGTGTCAGGCTCGCCGGGAACTCTTCGAATGAAAGACGAAGAGAGCATCCTTGCCGAAACTCTGAGCAACCATATGCGGTTCTCCCTTTCAGAAGATGGCCTTTCCCGCAGAGCGGGCATACAATCTGCTCAAGAGATTTTATAGGCGGCTTACGCTTTGCTTTGGGCTTGGTTTCCGCCAGATCGGATTTGCCGGCATCTTCTTTTGCACCCGAAGGGGCGGTTTGTGGCACATTTATTTTTTTCATAGAATTGTCGTTAAGAACATTGCTGACAATTCCTGAAATCAATTCTTTAAGTTCATCGATAAATTCTGAAGCGCTGTAGGCACCACGCTCAATCCGACGTAGTTTATTCTCCCACAATCCGGTAAGCTTGGCACTTTTAAGCAGCTCTTCATTGATTGTGACAATAAGCTCGATGCCGGCCGGTGTCGCTACAATATTCTTTTTTTGCCTTGCTATATAGCCGCGTCTGAAAAGGGTCTCGATGATTGATGCTCGTGTAGAGGGACGTCCGATGCCGTTTTCTTTCATCGCATCACGTAGCGTTTCGTCGTCAACGGTTTTACCGGCGGTTTCCATAGCCCGGAGCAGAGTCCCCTCGGTATATGGTTTCGGTGGCTGTGTTGTCCGTTTTTGCAGGGATGGTTCATGGGGGCCGGACTCGCCTTTTGTAAGCGGCGGCAGAATCCGGTTATCTCCAGCCACATCGTCGGCCGTATCAGCAGGGACTGAGTTTTTTTTATCAAGAACATCGCGCCATCCGCTCCGGGTAATGACTTTCCCGATTGCCTTGAATTCCACTTCGCCTGACCGACCGAATGCAGTGGTCTGGTTGAATTCGCAGTCGGGATAGAATGCTGCGATAAATCTTTGGGCGATAAGATGATAAAGATGTCTTTCATTACCAGTCAAAACAACCGGCGACTGTCCCGTAGGTATTATTGCATGGTGATCCGTGACCTTGGAATTATCGAACACCTTCTTACTCTTCGGTATCTTGCCTGCAAGCACTGGAGCCGTAATATCGGCATATGGCGTCATCTGCCGCATGATTTCCGGAATTTTTGGATAGATGTCGTCGCTCAGGTATGTCGTATCGACGCGCGGATAGGTAGTCGTCTTCTTCTCATATAGACTCTGAATCAATTTGAGAGTTTCGTCGGCAGTCCATCCGAAGCGTTTGTTACACTCCACCTGAAGCGAGGTCAGGTCGAACAGGCGGGGAGGGGCTTCTTTCCCCTTTTTTTCCTGAACGTCAGTGATTGTAAAGGGTAGAGGCCGGATTGCCTCGATTGCTTTGATCGCTTGGTCCTCCGAGGAGTAGCGGCCGCCTGTTGAGTTGAATGTTACCCCCTTATACTCGGTTTTGAGTTCCCAGTAGTCTTCCGGTTTGAAATTGCTGATCTCGCAATGTCGCTGCACAATAAGAGCGAGCGTTGGAGTCTGTACACGTCCGATAGAAAGCACCTGCCCCGGACGCGAGTACTTCAGAGAATACAGCCGTGTGGCATTCATTCCGAGTATCCAGTCGCCAATGGCTCTCGACAGACCGGCGTGATAAAGGTTGTCGAAATCAGAGGATGGCCTGAGCGCTTTGAAACCTTCGCGGATTGATTCATCTGTCAGCGAGGAAATCCACAATCTTCGCACCGGACAAGATGTTCCGGCCTTCTGCATGACCCATCGCTGGATGAGTTCCCCCTCCTGCCCGGCATCACCGCAGTTAATCACTTCGTCAGCCTGATGTATCAGGGTCTTGATTACGTTGAACTGATGTTCGTAGTTGCGTTCTGCGATAAGTTTGATACCGAATTTCGGAGGAATCATCGGAAGCGAACTGAGACTCCAGCGTTTCCAATATTCTGTATAATCGGCCGGCTCTTTAAGTGTACAGAGATGCCCGAAGGTCCAGGTTACAGAATAACCGTTCCCTTCGTAAAAGCCGTCACGTTTCACCGATGCGCCGAGAATAGTTGCGATATCTTTGGCGACACTTGGTTTCTCTGTCACACAGACAATCATCCTGTAATGTGATTCAATATCTTATGCCGGGTGCAAGTGTCCTACTGTCGTGCCGGACACGTTACATCGCCTTTTACCGTATGGAATACAAGCGTGGCTGTTTTGGGGATAATGCCTTTAAAAGGGAAATCAATTTCAAGCATGATTACGCCCTGATCTTCAAACTGAAAATAGCGCTCGAAGTCAACTCCGTCAATATCGGTAGCCTTGACAATCTTTGACCCCATTACGAGGTCGACACTGTCGATGCGCTGGGAGGTATGGGGAATGCCGACAACGCAGACGGTTAACCGGACTCCGGTGCCGGTTTTAACTGATTTATCAGGAATAATGTTGATTTCAGCGTCAAGTTGGTTTACTTGTGCCGTCGCATCAAACGAGAAGGGTGATGCCGCAACACAACCAAGCGTTAGTGCAAGTATAAATTTAAGATGTTTCATAATTTTCGAGCTATGTCGTTAGTTCTGAGTTAGACCGGCTGCAATTCGCAAGGTTTATCGAATATCAGACGATAGTTTTCATTCCGCATCCTTGGCTTCCTGCCAAAGGCGTTCCATTTCGTCGAGCGATAAGTCTTCAAACGTCTTGTCGTTCGACTTGATTGCAGATTCCATATGATTAAAACGCGAAATGAATTTTCTGTTAGTCAGCTCCAGCGCATTCTCAGGATGGATACCATACAGACGGGCTGCGTTTATTATGGAAAAAATGACATCGCCCATCTCCTGTTCCATACGCTTGCGTTGCTCCTCAGGAACTGCATCCTTGGTTTCAAATCCAGAGGCTTCAGCCGAAAATTCCGAAATTTCTTCTTTTACCTTGCCCCATACGTCTGCGGGGTTCTCCCAGTCGAATCCGGCGTTTGCCGCTTTTTCCTGAATTCTGTATGCCTTGATGAGTGCGGGGAGGGCTGACGGTACACCTGCAAGAATACTCTTGTTTCCTCCTTTCTCCTTCAGTTTGAGCTGTTCCCAATTCTGCTCCACCTGATGGGCATTGTCAGCTTCGACGTGTCCATATACGTGGGGATGGCGATATATAAGTTTTGTCGCCAGTGCGTCGCAGACAGTCACTACATCGAATTCTCCTTTCTCCTCGCCGATTTTGGCATAGAAAAGAATATGGAGAAGTACATCGCCGAGTTCTTTCGCGATTTCCTGGCTTTCGTTCTTGATAAGGGCATCGCATAGTTCGAAGACCTCTTCCACTGTGTTCTGCCGGAGGCTTTCATTGGTTTGTTTTGCGTCCCAAGGGCATTTTACGCGTAGTGTGTCGAGCACATCAATCACTCGGCCTACTGCTTCGATTTTATCCTGACGTGTATGCTGTTGCATCGGGTTGATATGAATGTTTAGTTGTGTTCGGAATACTTTTTCATGCCGTCTTCGAGCCATTCTACAAATTTTGTGACGTTTTCATCATAAAAGGCCGGGGCGGAGAGGGCTTCACCGGTATTGTTGAGAATGATATAGTACGGCTGGGAATTGGCGCCGAATTTTGAGCGCTGGAGATAACTCCATTTGTCGCCTACCGTTTCAAGCAATAGAGGCTTGCCGTTCTCTTCCACGCGGATGGGGGTCTGAAGCGGGGTTTTATCGTCGACCATCAGTTTAATCAATACGAAATTGTCCTTGATAATCTGTGTCACAATGGGTGTATCGAATACCGCACCTTCCATTTTACGGCAGTTCACGCATCCGTACCCTGAGAAATCGATGAGTATGGGTCGACCGTTTTCGGCCGCGTATTGCATTCCCGCATCGAAATCGTCGAATTCCTCAAACTGCCCTCCTGCATATAGATTGAAATCCTGAGTGTAAAGCGGCGGCACAAATGCACTTACCCCCTTAAGAGGCGCGCCCCATAGACCGGGAATCAGATAGATGGCGAAACTGAATGATGCAAGCGAAAGGAAGAACCGGGGGATGCCGATATGGTCTAAGGGAGCATCGTGGCTGAAACGTATCTTACCGATAAGATATGTACCCAGCATTGCAAATATCACTACCCAAAGTGCTATGAAGATTTCGCGGTCGAGGATTTCCCAGCCATAGGCAAGGTCGGCAACGGAGAGGAATTTCAGGGAAAGTGCAAGCTCAAGGAATCCGAGCACGACCTTCACCGAGTTCAGCCAGCCTCCTGAGCGTGGCATTTCTTTGAGCCATGACGGAAAAATGGCAAACAGAGTAAACGGCAGCGCGAGTGCTATGGCAAATCCTGTCATTCCGATTGCCGGACCGGTTAGATTCCCCATCGAGGCTGCCTCTACAAGCAGCGTACCGATAATTGGTCCGGTGCATGAGAATGACACCAGGGCGAGCGTGAAAGCCATGAAAAATATGCTGATGAGGCCCGAAGCCTTCTCTGCCTTACTATCGACTGAATTGCTCCACTTCGAGGGAAGTGTAATATCAAAACCTCCGAAAAACGATATGGCGAATACCACCAGAAGCAGGAAAAATGCAAGATTGAACCATGCATTTGTCGAAAGCTCGTTTAATTTCCCGGCTCCGAACAATCCCGTGATTATGAGACCGAGAGCAAGATATATAATTATGATGCTTAGTCCGTAGGTGATGGCATCGGAAATCGATTTGCGCCGTGAGCCACTTTTTTTCAAGAAAAAGCTGACTGTCATCGGAATTAGCGGCCAGACGCATGGAGTGAGCAGCGCAATAAGTCCGCCCCCAAATCCCCATATGAAGATCATCCACCAGGGACTGTTGGAAGTCGGTTGCTCGGCCGCACCGTTGTCAGCAATCTGCACCGGACTCCACCATTGGTTTTCATCGGGTTGAGATATAGGTTTTGACGAGGCTGGGATTGAAGCCGTTATTGCAGAATCTGTTGCGGAGGGCGGAGTGTCGGCTACCAATCCCTCTCCGACGGTAAGCGTAAAAGGTGATTTCGCAGGACTGATACACGTCTGGTCGTTGCAACCCTGAAAATAAACATATCCGCTGATTTCATGGGCCTTCCCATCAGTTATTTCGAGTTTTTGTACAAAACTCACATCGGAGTCCCACCACTGCAGTTTCAAGGAAAATATCGGATCGAACTTCTCCACCGGCTCCCTTGAAGGGACCGGTTCGCCAAGAGTCTTTACTCCTTCGGGGAGCGACAGGACAAAAGCCGTGGAGTTGGGGCCTCCGTCGGGAAGATGGAGGCCGTACAAGTGCCAGCCCGACTCGATTCTGGCTGTGTATTTTATAATGGCGCTCTCGGCTGAGTTCTGTTCTACGGTCGTATCCCAGACGATGGGGGAGAGCTTCTGTGCTGTTGTCGACAAAAATGCAAGCAGGCAGATAATCGTTGCGGTGAATCTGTTCATATGTTTAAACAGTATTGGAGGATTGGCAATTCTAATGTGGATTAGGAGGCGTTCATCGTTTAGGAAGTATCCGTAGATTGAACGTTTTTCTTTCAGGCGGCAGACATGTGGCATCGTTGCAGCCCATAAAATCTACATAACATTTAATGCGAAGGCCCTGAACATCTTGATTGGAAATTCTAAAGGGCTGCTTGAATACTACCGTACCTTCCCAATATTCCACTTCGGAATTATATAAAGAATCATGTTTCTTTATGGGCGCTTTATCTACAGAGAGTTTACCATTGAAAACGACGCCGTGTTTTTGCTCAAAGCTGAATCTTGTCGGTTTTGGCCCGTCAGCAGGCATCTGCATGCCGTAAAGATGCCACCCTTCAGTCATGGTCGCGGTAAATGTTATTACTCCTTCCGTATTCGAAATCATGCGTGCGTTGGCGCGCCAGGTTATCGGTTTTGTATCAGACTCATTAGTGCCGAAATGCTGCGCTTTGCCGCCTGCTATGGAAAGAATGGCGGATAAAAGGAATATTATGAGATTATGTTTCATCATATTTATGATTGTGTATGATAAGTATTTGGGCCGGGGAATCTCTTATATCGCCGAATCATTGAGTATTCTTCCATCGAGTTTACGCATATGGACCTTGTAGTCTCGCGAACCAATGTATTTTTCAATCGCGTCGGCATGCGAGGCATTATGCATATCTGTACCGATAAAATCCACAAGTTTTTTCTCTATCAACATCTCAGCCACACGCTTTATTTCCTTTCCGTAATAGCCTGCCAGACTCAAGAGGTTTACCTGAAAGAGGGTACCCGCTGCATGAATCTGTTCGTAACGTTCGGGGTGGGGAAAATAATAGGTATATCGCTCTGGGTGAGCGAGCACCGGCCGATAGCCCTTCACGTTTAAATCGAAAAGTCTGTTGTCAAGGTCCCATGCCTCTTGTACAAACGGATTCTCGACAAGCAGAAAGTTATTCGGGAGTGGCCGGATGGAGCCTTTCTCCAGCTCGGCAAGAAAAAAGGCGTCCAGACGATGCTCTGCCGAATAGTCGAGCTTCACGTCGAGGGTTCTATCGGATACTTCCTGTTGTAAAAGCCTGAATGCATCGGCAATTACCTTCGGAGTATTTTCAAATGTATCCTGGGTGATGTGCGGTGTGCAGAATATTCTTTGAATCCCCCATTGGGCTTCGCGTTCCACCAGGTCCGCGCCTCCGGCAGGTGTGGTCTGCCCATCGTCGATGCCGGGCACAAGATGGCAATGCATCTCTGTCTGGAAAAACAGTTTGCGTTGCGTTTTTTTGTTGTGGAACAGGAAGTTAAACATATTAAACCGTAATTCTCAAATAATCTGGCGGATGTCGTCGGAAAACGAGCGTCTGTCGCACAAAATTGTTGCAAAATTACGAAAATATCGCCTCGGAAACAATAGCTGGATTGAGTTTTGACTGAACCGTTTCCTCCATCGGTCTCTTGATGAGATAAATGCATTGTGGAGTGGCGTCGGCTGTGTAGCATCAACTGTTTTAATCTGTTAAAAATCTATTAAATGAAAGTTGAAGGACGCTTTAGGGTTTGAGAAACGACGTGAAATTGTAAAAAAAATCGTAACTTTGCACAAATTGTAAATCGATGAGACGGAATCGGCCGGATGTCAGCACCCTACTGATTTGGCGACGCCTCTGGAATCCGGTCTTTATGGATAATTCATCGCATTAGGCACGCTTTCTGTCGCATCAACACATTATGTCATTTTTCACAGGATGAGAAATAAAAAAATTCTGTACGTTTCGCAGGAAATCACCCCTTATCTGAAAGAATCAGCAATCGGCGATGTATGTCGCCTCGTTCCGGCCAAAGTCCAGGAACTCGGCTTTGAAGCTCGTGCTTTCATGCCCAAATACGGGTGCATCAACGAGCGGCGGAATCAACTCCATGAGGTAATAAGGCTGTCCGGCGCCAATATCTCCATCGACGACAACGACCATCCGCTGATTCTGAAAGTGGCTACTTTGCAGTCGTCGCGCATGCAGGTTTATTTCATCGACAATGATGATTTCTTTCAGCGTCATGCCCAGCAGAATATAGAAATACGTCTTACTCCTGAGGAAAACGACGAGCGGCTTATATTCTTTACCCGTGCTACGATGGAGACCGTTAAAAAACTCCGTTGGGAGCCTTCTGTGGTTCATTGCTCGGGATGGATTTCGTCGCTTGTTCCCCTTTTCATCAAATCGCAGTATGCCGACGACCCGACCGTCGGTCAGGCTAAAGTAGTTTTCTCGCTTTTCAATGACTCTTTTGAGGGTACCCTCGACAAGCGTTTTGTAGAGAAGCTTCTCCTTGATGGTTTTACCGACGGGCAGCTCCTCCCGCTAACAAAGCGAGAAGGGGTCGACTGGATAACTCTCAACAAGATCGGAATCCGCTATGCCGACGGCGTGGCTTTGACATCCGACGAGGTCCCGGGCGAACTGCTTGAATATGCCGCCAGTCTTGGCAAACCGACCGTCAAAGTCAACACAGTCGATATAGATGCTGCTCCTTTGGTTGAGTTCTATAAGGCACTTGGGGATTGAAATACATTCCATCAGATCAATAAAGTATTTAATAGAGATGACACAATATAAAGGTCTGGCCATTTCGTTGCTGTTGGCTATACCATCTATCGCCGCACTTACGTCGTGTGAGGACACTCCTGATATCGGTAATTCGCTTGTTGAGGATGAAACCGAGGTCGTGAAAGTCTCTGATTTTACAGTAGTCGGACGTACCGTGGGCAACACCTCGGTTGAAACCCGCAATCTTGTCGAGATGCTTGGCCGTATCGATGCCGACGGCTATGGGAAATTAAGCGCCGAATTCGTTACTCAGTTGATGCCGGCGGCCCAACTCAGCGCCAATCTTACGCGCGACAACGTCGACTCCATCAGAATTGAATTCTATATAAATAATGGAGCATATGTGGGAGACTCTCTCGCCCCGATGGGACTTGAGGTATACAAACTCAACCGACAGCTTCCAACCAGCATTAACAGTCAGTTTGACGTCGCACAGTATTATGATCCGGCCGACTTGATTGCCAGCAAAATATATACCTGCAACGCCCTTGGTGCCACGGATTCCATCCGGAATCTTTCATATCGACAGATTGATGTAAAACTCACGGAGGCTGCTACGCGCAGAGTTGCCGACGAGTTGATTACACTTTACGAAACAAATCCACAGGCATATCTTTTCCCCGCTATTTTTGCCCGGGAATTCCCCGGCATATACGTTAAAAACAGCTATGGCAACGGACGTATTGTGGAAATCTCACAGACGCAGATGACGCTCTACTACCACACTACCTACGTTGACGAGAATGGTGAAGAGAAGATTGTAAAACATTCCGGCAGCTATTTTGCGGTAACGCCCGAGATTATCCTGAACAACATGCTGCAATATGAAATGTCGACTGATCTTGACCAAATGATTGCAGATGGTGATAAAATAATTGTAGCGCCAATCGGCAAGGATGTGGAATTGGAGTTCCCGATTGAAAAGGTGATTGAATACTATAATGCCAACTCCGGTTCGCTTGCTGTAGTCAACACCCTTTCGTTTAAGCTGCCGGCTGAAGCAATTGACAACAACTATGGAATCACGCCACCCGAACATCTGCTTCTGGTGCTGAATAGCAAGAAGAATAAATTTTTTGCCAACAATGAGTTGGCCGATAATGTGACGTCTTTTTATGCTGCGTACAACTCGACCGACAAATGTTACAACTTTGGGGGCCTTCGCAATTACCTGCTCGACGTGCTTAAAAAGAAGAATCTTGCTCCGGAAGATTATACGTTTGTCCTGACACCTGTAACCGTAGTTACAGAAACCAATTCCTCCAACTCGTATTATGGCACTACTACTGAATATGTCAGTGCAATCGACCCATATATCGGCGCCCCTCGCATGGTAAAGTTCGATTTCGATAAGGCGGAAGTTTCCCTGACGTTCTCAAAACAGACACTTGACTGAATCTCGTTTGTGCAACTATCCACATTTGAATCAGGAATATGATTGCCGGATATTGACGGATGTTCACAAACAGTTAAAATGAAACCCAACGAAAGGTTGCTAATCTGAAAAAAGATTTGTAACTTTGCAATCGCAAATCGGGAGAATAATCGGTTCGCAAGTAAAGCTTAGACACCTCTTTCGGGCGATGTCAGGCATCAAGCCGCAATAGCTCAGTTGGTAGAGCATTTCATTCGTAACGAAAAGGTCGTGGGTTCGAGTCCCACTCGCGGCTCAAAATTAAAGTAAGGGAAACCAGTCAATTAAATGGCTGGTTTCCTTTTTTAATTTTTTGAAACATATTGCGAATTTCAAAAATTATTCCCACTATAGAGGCGAAATCTGTTCAGATGGTTTGCAACAGCACATTGTGCCTATTTGTCTTTTTAAGAGCAATTCCTATTCTCATAAGGTGGAACGGTTTGGCGGCTATTCAAATATCATAGATTGTCGGCTTGCCAATTTCCTCGTCAATTACAGTGAATTTGCCGAAATTGAATACAGATGGATTTTGTTCAATCATCCCCATACACCACGAATGGAAGGTCTGACCACTCAACGCACGTGCATCGCGCTGTGTCGATGCCTGAAGCCTGGTCACAATCTCCTTGGTCGATTTACGTGTAAAAGACAGAATCAAGATGCGCGAGGCCGGCACTCCCTTATCAAGCAAATACTTGGCACGTGCGATTATGGTGCGAGTTTTTCCCGTGCCGGCACCGGCAAGTACAAGTAGATTCCGTCCCTCAAAAGTGGCGGCAGCCGCCTGTTGTTCGTTTAGCTCCGACCAGATATCGCTGCTGCTTTCAAAATTTCTGCTCATAGGGTGTGTCGCCACGCATGTAGCGTTTTAGTTTAGATATTTCGTTTAATTTTACCGTTGGAGGTTACGGGCAAGCTATCTACCAGAAGAATCTCGCTATGACGGGCCGCCATAGGGAACTCGGTTGCACATACATTTGCAATCTTACTGATGATATACTCCGGCATTTCACTCCTTCCCGGAGCCGCCACTATCTGTGGGGCTGTTCCCCATAAAGGGTGCTCAATCCCTCTGACCATCAGAGGAAAGATGAAATGTCGGTTAAGAATGGCCTCAAGTTGCTCGGGATAGAGTTTGATACCGCCACTGTTAATGATATTGTCGTAACGTCCGCACCATCTGAATTCTTCCGGCGACAGTAACTCCACAATATCATTTGTGGCCAACATATTAAAACTGAGACGTGCCGATTTAATGGTAAGACATCCTCGGTGGTCAACACCGAAGGTGATTTCTGGGAGAGCGCTGTATACATCCGAGCCAACTGGCCGCAGAGCCACATGACTGCATGTTTCAGTCATCCCGTATGTCGCGAATGTCTTCCAGGGCATTTTAAGCAGCTCTTTTTCAAGCGGAGCCGAGAGGGGAGCACCGCCTACTATCATATTTCGCAGGCGTTTATGAGCATATTTGTTTACCATCAACGACTCGCATTGCGACGGGACTACTGCCATCAGGTCAATGTCGCCGTAGTCGTTGTTAAGGAGATGATTGGTGGGATGAACGGCTGTAAGACGACATCCTGCCGTGATTGCACGGACAATCATCATTTTACCGGCAATATAATTTGCTGAAAGAGGCAAAAAAAGATGAGAGGATGAATTGATACCGAAGTAGCGGTTGGTAGTCTCAGCGGATGCCTGCATATCTTCTTTCAGTAACCTTATCTCTTTCGGCTCTCCTGTCGACCCGGATGTATGGGCAGTAACATATGGCAAATCTGAAAGCCATTCGTCGATGAACGCGCGGACCTCGTCTGTAATCATCCAATCAGCAAATGCAAATCTCTTCATTCCCAATTATTTTCATGAATTAGACCAAACCACATCTTATCACCATCAAGCCGGAGGATGGAGGGGAAGTTGTCGGTATACAGTAACCCTGTGCCAAGACCTTGTGGAATCGTCGGCCGATAGCGGGCAACCCATTGGGCAATCGCATTTAGACCGATATTACTTTCGAGGGCGGAGGTCGCCCACCAGCCAATATTACGCTTCTGCGCCATACTAATCCAGCAGTCGGATTCGGCAAACCCTCCGCACAGGGCCGGTTTAAGGATTATATATTGAGGTCGAACAGTGTCAAGCAGCGTTTCTTTCGAGGCATCCGAGCTGAATCCGATAAGTTCCTCGTCGAGGGCAATCGGAATAGGGGAGCACTCGCATAATCGGGCCATCTCCTGCCATTGCCCCGCACGTATAGGCTGCTCAATCGAGTGGATATTATACCGGCTCAGTCGCTCAAGACGTTCCATAGCATTTTCTGGAGAAAACGCGCCATTGGCGTCAAGTCTCAGCTCAATATCCTCGACTGTAAATTCCATGCGCAGGGTGTCGAGAATGGAAAGTTCTTCCTGAAAATCTATTCCTCCGATTTTCAGTTTCACACATCGGAATCCGCTGTCAATTTTTTCGCGCATCCTATGGAGCATGGTCCTCTTGTCGCCCATCCAGACCAGTCCGTTGATAGTAATAGCTTCTTCTCCCCGGCTGAAAGGGGTATCAATCATTTTCTGCGAACCTTTTGCCTCAAGACTCCAACGTGCCGATTCAAAGCCGAACCGAATGGACGAGAGTCGAGGCAAAGGGATATCCGGATTATCGCATGCATTCTGCAGGATATTTGAATAATCCGGCGCATCCTCAGCACTTAGACCGGCAAACAGATTGCATTCCCCTTTCCCGACCACTTCCGGAGATGCATCATCCCATAAATGCAGGATATACGTATCCTTTTCATCCATGTGCTGCCGGGATGTAATGGCGGTCTCTTTAAAATGGAGCGTGTATGGTTGAAAACGGGCTTTTAATGCCATCGGATAGGTATATTAGCCGGGGAATTTAGGGAATTGCTCAAAATCCGGATCACGCTTTTCAAGGAAAGCATTTTTCCCTTCCTGAGCCTCAGGCATAAGATAATAAAGCAACGTAGCATCGCCGGCAAATTCCATCAGGCCGGCCTGACCGTCGAGTTCGGCGTTAAGGGCACGTTTAATCATGCGGATAGCCATAGGCGAACGTTTCAGTATGGTCTCGCACCATTCGATAGTTTCTTCCTCAAGGCGGTCGTATGGCACCACGGCGTTAACAAGTCCCATATCAAGGGCCTCTTTAGCAGAATATTGACGACAAAGATACCAGATTTCGCGGGCTTTTTTCTGTCCAACACAACGCGCGAGATACGACGAGCCGAAACCGGCATCGAAGCTCCCGACCTTCGGACCCGTCTGCCCGAACCGAGCGTTTTCAGATGCAATCGAAAGATCGCAGACCACGTTCAGCACATTTCCGCCTCCGATTGCATAGCCGTTGACCATCGCAATAACCGGCTTGGGTATCGAGCGTATCATCTTATGATTTTCCAGAACATTGAGGCGAGGTGTACCGTCGGCATCTACGTAGCCGCCCAGTCCTTTATAATGCTGGTCGCCGCCGGAGCAAAATGCCTTGTTGCCTGCGCCGGTAAGAATAATGACACCGATACCGGAGCAGTTCCGGCAATATGTAAATGCATCCAGCATCTCAAAATTGGTCTGAGGCCGGAATGCATTGTATACCTTCGGGCGGTTGATAGTTATTTTTGCGATTCCTCCCATACGTTGGAAGAGAATGTCTTCATATTCCTTGATTGTTTCCCAGTTACGCATAAATTATTATAAAATAACAAGTTGTCTAATTCATTCAAGAAGTTTTTTGAACACTTCCGCGTCCGTATCTGTATCCGAAACGACTTCCAGAATCACTGGTCGAGAACTGTTGGTCTGCAACGCCATGAATGCCGGGCGTAGCTCCTCATATGATTCCACGCGTAGATAGTCGAATCCGAAAGTCCGCGCAAGCGACTCTACCGGCACGTTAAGATCGCATTTGAGCAGACGTTGTGCTTCAGGCAATCCGGATGTGGATGCGATATGTCTGAATATCCCGCCTCCTCCATTATTGAGTACGATGATCTTCAGTCTCGGAGTAATCAGATTTAAAGACAAAGCACCGACGTCGTAAAGAAAACTCATATCGCCGGTTATCAGAAGAGTGGGAGCGCTTTTATAGACATGCGAAGCACCGACTGCCGTCGATGTACAGCCATCGATGCCACTGACTCCCCGGTTGGAGTCAACACGATGTACAGAAGTAAGCGGCAGGAGCTGTGCATATCTTAATGCCATTCCGTTGCCAAGTTGTAGATTCCACGCAGATGGGATGTGTTTAACAATCCATGCTATGGCTACAGGTGCGCTCCACTTGCCAGACTTCTGTATGCGTTCAATGTCGCTTTGCAGGTGTGAGAGCTTTTCTCCGGCTGCAGACTGCCATGTTTCGGCGAAAGTCGACACAGACGGAGCAATGCGTTGCAGATGCTCCATCGCACCGGCAATTCGGGGGAAAAACGACTCGGCAGGATATTGAAATGCAGCCGACAGGCGCATATAGGTGTCGACAATATTATGTTCCGGTCCGATATGCCAGTGCTCTCCAATATCATGTGTCCTAAGCCATTTCTTCATTCGTGCCGACACAGGCGCACCACCGAACGTTATCAGAATGTCGGGGTCGGGGAACTTACATCCCGGTCCGAAAATCACGTCGGGCGTTGAAAATGCCTTCTCCGTCTTTATATTTGATATCCCTTCGGCTACGACCACAATGTTTGGCTGCGCCGAAAGTGCCCCCAATGATCGGGAGAGAGCATTTGATGGTGGATTGCAGGCACCTGCAATCAGAACATTGGCGCAATGAAGTCTCTGAGCAAGTGTCCGTGCTTTCGATATTTCGAGCTGGGCAGTCGGACAATTATACTCGATTATCCTGAAACTACATGAGGGATCCACATCGATTTCCCGAGTATGTGGTTCAGCGATGGAAATGTTGATATGTACCGGACCAGCCGGAGAAATCACGGCACGTTGAATGGCATCGTTAAGTATACGGTCAACATACCATCGCTCTTGGTCGCTGTCGGCCTCTGCTTTCAGCGAGTATGACGCCTTCACGATATTGGATAATGCCCCGGGCTGTCGGATGGTCTGGCTGTCGGCCTGGTCGATCCATTCCATGGGGCGATCGGCGCTGACGACTATCAACGGGATCTTTTTGTAGAATGCCTCGGCAACGGCCGGTCCATAGTTCAAGACGGCACTTCCGGAGGTACAGACTACGGCTACCGGACGTTGCGAAATCTCTGCTATCCCCACGGCTATGAAGGCCGCTGAGCGCTCATCGACAACCGAATGGACAATTAGCTCCTTTGTGCGGTCGAGCGCCATCAGCAAGGGAGCATTGCGGCTCCCGGGCGATGTCACGACATCTTTTACCCCGAAAGCCGCAAGCGCGCCGGCAAGTTGCCGGCAGGTATACTTATCAGTTTGGATCATTTGTTTACGCGGAACCGGTCTACTCCATCGCGCAGATATGCTACTATCTGCTGTGCGGCCGCAATACCGGCATTGATGTTTGCCTCAGCAGTCTGTGCTCCCATTTTCTTTGGCGTGAAGAATACTCGGCCTCGGAAGGTAGCTTCCAGAACCTCGGCATTGTCGGGCTTTACATCGGCGACATACTTAAGATCGGGCCGGTCGTTGAGTGCCTGATAGAGGCCGTCCTCGTCAATTACCTCCTTGCGCGCCGTGTTGATCAGGATACCCCCCTTGGGCATGCACGTAATCAATTGGTAATTGATGGATTTACGAGTCTCGTCGGTGGCCGGTATATGAATTGATACTACTTTGTTGCCGCTGTAAAGCTGCTCGACAGAGTCGCTCGGAATTACATCCGCCGATTTAATGGCTTCTGCCGGACAGAACGGGTCGAAAGCACTGACTTTCATTCCGAACCCTTTGGCTATACGGGCAACATTGCGTCCTACCTGGCCGAATGCATGGATGCCGAGAGTCTTGTCTTTCAGTTCACTGCCCGATGCCCCGTCGTACATATTGCGTGCGGCCATCACCGCCATTCCGAACGCAAGTTCAGCTACAGCATTGGAGTTCTGGCCAGGAGTATTTTCCACGCATACGTCGTGTGCGGTCGCTGCTTTCAGGTCGATGTTGTCATAGCCGGCACCGGCGCGAACCACGATTTTAAGCTGTTTGGCCGCGTCGAACACTTCCGCATCGATTTTATCGCTACGGACAATCATTGCGTCGGCATCGGCCACAGCTGCAAGAAGAGCGTCTTTGTCCGGATATTTCTCAAGCAAAGTGACTTCATAGCCCGCTTCGGCCATTACTTCCTTGATCCCGTTGACGGCAACTGCTGCAAACGGTTTTTCAGTGGCTACTAATACTTTCATGATATGGAAGGTGTTAGATAGAGAGTATGGTGCTGAATTTCATTCAGGCTTTCTTTTGAAAATCTTTCATGGCGGTAACTAGCACATCGACGCTTTCCATCGGAAGAGCGTTGTAGAGCGACGCACGGAAGCCTCCCACAGAACGATGCCCCTTTATTCCGACGATACCACGGGTCGACGCAAACTCAATAAAGGCTTTTTCAAGGTCGGTGTATTCCGGTTTCATTACGAAACATACGTTCATGATTGAGCGGTCGGCATGGTCGGGCACCGTGGCCTGGAACATTGCGCTTGAATCGATTGCCTCATAAAGTCTGGCTGCCTTGGCCAGGTCTCGACGTTCAAGTTCTGCGATTCCACCAACCTCTTTGTAGTAGCGAAGGGTCTGTAGGGCACTATATATTGGAAGAACCGGGGGAGTATTGAACATCGACCCTTTGTCGGCATGGGTCTTATAATTTAGCATCGTAGGTAGCGGACGGTCCATATGGCCCAAGGCGTCATCACGCACGATAATCAACGTAGCACCTGCAGGGGCGAGATTCTTCTGCGCTCCGGCATAGATGATATCATATTTGCTCACATCGACCGGACGCGAGAAAATATCACTCGACATATCGGCGACCAGACGAACCTTCACGTCGGGATCCTTGCGGATTTCCGTACCGTAGATTGTATTATTTGTGGTGTAGTGGAAATAATCTACATCTGTCGGAACGCTGTAGCCTTTCGGAATATAGTTATAATTCTTATCTTCGCTGGAAGCCACCACATCGACTTCGCCAAAGAGTTTTGCCTCTTTGATAGCTTTATGCGCCCAGACGCCGGTATCAAGATATGCGGCCTTCGTGCGCAGCAGGTTCATTGGAACCATCGCAAATTGAAGCGATGCTCCCCCGCCGAGGAAGAGCACACTGTATCCGGCAGGAACATCGAGCAACTCCTTTACAAGAGCCTGCGCCTCGTCCATAACTGCCTGAAATTCTTTTGAGCGATGACTAACTTCCAGCAGACTCAGGCCGGTATCGGCAAAATTCATCACGGCATCGGCCGTATTCTTGATGGTGTAGGGCGTGAGAATCGACGGCCCTGCGTAGAAATTGTGCTTCTTCATATAGTTGAGCATTATTAGAGGTTGGGTTCGCATTGATTGACGAAGTATGAGCATACGGCCCTCGGCACATGAAGCCGGAAGCAATTTGCTCATAGTGCAAATTTAGCAATATCCCGATATAATCCAAAATAATCCGCTCCCGTTTCCGCCTCATTCAGGCTTGACGACGAATTTTTGTTCAGGTTGACGGAGGTGCCCGCATATTCCCGCTCGTTCATCTGATTTATGAGTAATGCAGAATATAAAAAGCTCGCGGAAAATCCGTAAATTTGCAAAATGCAAATCTGTTGACCGCATCATGCTTAAAAGCGCTTTTAAACTCTTCCTCATTTTCTGTATCTATGCCGCCATTCTTGTTGTCCTCCGGCTTGCCTTTATGCTGGCATACTGGAGAATCTTCGGCACATATGGGGCGGGGGAGTGGCTTGCGGCCGTGGCACACGGGCTGCCGATGGACTGCAGTATCGCCGGCTATCTATCGGTAGTGCCGGCTCTTCTGTGTGTGGTGGAGTGTTTCACCGGTTCTACTCGAATCACCGAACGAATATCATATATTTGGTATGCCATTACCGGGCTTTTGCTGGCAATCGTATATGTGCTTGACATGGTTTTATATGGCTACTGGGGCTTTCGGCTAGATGTAATGCCGTTTTTCTATTTCTCGACATCGCCGGAAGCCGCTCTGGCCTCGGCACATTGGTATGAGCTTTTTCTCGCATTCATAGCCATAGCGGCAATTGGTTTCGCAATTTTTATCGCTTTGCGTTCGGCAACAGCCCGAGTAAAAGTCGTAGCAGGCAACCATCGGTGGCTACAGGCACTATTCATGCTGATTATTGCCGGATTGCTGATTATACCGATTCGCGGAGGGCTGGGACTCGCTCCGATGAATCTCAGCCGAGCATATTTCAGCACCGACAGCCGGCTGAATCACGCTGCAATCAATCCGGCGTTCAGCCTGATGTATTCGGCTACTCATCAGAACAAGGACTACGACAGATTCATATACATGTCTGACGAGGATGCCGTTACAGCTTTAAAAGAGTATAAGGCAGTTCTGAGCGATTCTATGGTGATCGATGCTGCTGCCGTTCGTCTGACGACAGTCGAGAAACCGGATGTATGGTTGATTATTCTCGAGAGCTTTTCCTCCCGGCTTATTCCGTCGGCCGGTGGTGAGGCGATTGCAGTCGGGCTCGATTCAATTGCCAATTCATCGCTTTGGTTTACAAACTTTTATGCAAACAGTTTCCGTACGGACCGTGCTTTGACGTCCATCTTGAGTGCCTTCCCTGCACTTCCTACGATGAGTATTCTGACTAACGTTGAGCAAGCGGAAAAGCTTCCTTCGATAGCGACCTTCTTCGGGCAGCAAGGATATGAGACCAATTACTTCTACGGAGGCGACATTAATTTCGCGAATCTTAAGGCATATCTTGTGGGAGCCGGTTACGGGAAAATTTATTCCGAAAAGGACTTTCCATCATCGCTACGTACGTACAAATGGGGTGTCGCAGATGGACCACTGTTTGATTTCGCTTTGAGTAAGTCGCATGCGACATCACCCGAGTTTAATGTCGTGCAGACTTCGAGCAGCCACGAACCCTTTGAAGTTCCATATAGCAATCCTGCATTTGACGGGGTGCCGGCAAAGAATGCGTTCGCATATACCGACAGTTGCCTGACCGCCTTCGTAAATCGGCTTAAAGCTACTGAACGATGGGACCGCAGTATTGTGGTAGTTGTCCCGGATCATCTCGGAGCTTGGCCTCTTGATTTGCCGGATGCCCCTGAGCGCCATCATGTACCACTGATAATCACCGGCGGGGCATTAAATCCGGCTCTTATAGGTATGAAGAACTCGAATCCGGGATCGCAGGCCGACATAGCGGCTACTATACTTGAATGTGAGGTTCCTGAATTCCCGTTCAGTAGAAATCTTATGGATTCCGAATCGACCGGATTTGCCATATTTTCAGAACCGGAAATTGTCGGACTAGTATCCCGGACCGATACGATTGTCTATAATATAGCTACAGATACTTTCTCCGGTTCTGATAATCCATTGGCTCGTAAAGTTCTGAAAGCATATCTACAGCAGCAGTACCAGACTGCGGCCCAATTGTAGTATTCCAAGATTGAATAATTAAGATGATAGAATTCTTCGACAATATAGATTCAACGGTTTTCCTGTTCTTTAATGGAATGCGCGCCCCGTTTCTCGACACGTTCATGATGTCGTTTACAGACCGTTTCATCTGGGTGCCGTTTTATGTAGTGCTGGCCGGCCTGTTGTTTCGTGGAGGCGGCCTGCGTGCCGGGTTCCTCTATATGTTGGCTCTCATAATTGCTGTAACGCTTACCGACCAGACGTGCGCGTCCATCATTCGCCCTGTAGCTGTACGGCTCCGACCATCAAATCTTGAAAATCCGCTTTCGGAGTTCGCTCAGGTTGTTGGTGACTACCGAGGGGGCGATTATGGTTTCCCGTCCTGCCATTCCGCGAATTCATTTGCATTGGCATTGTTCATATCATTGTACTATCGACGGAAAGCCATGACATTCGTCATGTTTGCATGGGCACTGCTTAATTCCTATACGCGTCTGTATCTCGGCGTGCATTATCCCGGCGACTTGATTGTCGGTGCGGCAATCGGGTGTTCCTTCGGTTTCATCTGCTATATCGCAGCCCAATCAATACAGTGCCGTTGGCCGCGGGCATTCAGCATCGGCGAGGTTATAGAGAACTCTCCTAAGGCTATTATCACAGGGATTGCCGAACGATGCGACGCAATATTATTCAAGCTCAAAATTTTCAAGGCTAAAGAAGTTGGAATTTCCTACATTGATTTCGTTTGGTTGACGCCGGCTGTTATATTGGCGTGGATTATCCTACGGTCGCTGATTTAGCCCTTATTTTGGCGTGTAACAAAATCGTCGGCAAGTCAGTTTCATGCACTGACTCGCCGACGATAATTTATAAGGTAATGAAACATCAGAACTTGTAGCCAAGCGTAAGCACCAGCTGGCTTGAGTTCAAATCAACCTTTGCAGTAGGAGCTTCCACCCAATTTCCATTGTAATCCTGGAAATTGGTGAATGCGTGCCAGGTTGCGTCTGTGTGACGGTAGATGTATGCGAAATCCACATAGAAACCACGGCTTCTATATCCGAGACCGGCAGAAAAGGTGTTTGTTGTATTCTGCAAGGTATATCCGGGGTCGGTCCCGGCCGTAATAACCTCGATGTCTCCATTGGCGGCCTCAGGTTTTACTGCAGTAGAACTATAGTTGTAGCCGGCACGAACTGAAAACTGAGGGTTTATACGATATTCTCCACCGATGCGCAACGTATTAGTCGACTTGAAGTAATTCTTCACACCCTGGTTGAAAATATCAAAATCTCCCTGCGAATCAGAGGTCTTCATACTTCCGTATGCATCATACTGATAATCGACACTGATTATACCACGTCCGCCAATCACACCCGCTGCACCAATCATGAATTTCCAGGGTGTTTTCAGGTTCCAATCGAAATATGCATCGTCGGTATAATCATTGAAATTGTAATTTTCATGATTCCCGGATGGGAACATCGTCTGCGACGACATCTCGCCGACATAGCTTGTTGAAAGGGAGTACCATGTAGGCGTATGGATGGCCGCACCGATACGCAATTCGTTCACAGGCTTAACTATCAATCCGAATTTCAGATTGACGCCCGTACCGGTTATTTTTTTTGAATTCCTGAGGTTCCAGTTGTCATTTCCTTCGGCAATACCGACATAGTAGGCTTCCTTCGACTGAGGCTTCTGTTCCATAACCGGAGCATTGGCACTTACAAGATTCTCTCCGTAGTATGTGACCTGCTCGAAATTGATGTCATCGATACCGATGCCAAGTCCCCAGTAAACGATATTTGATACATTTCCTCCGAAATTGATGGAATACTCGTCGATATATCCGCGTTCACGCACACTGAATGCATCAACATTGCCGGTGGTCGGATTGCCCGAAAGTCCGTTCATCGGGTGTTGAAACAACCCGGAATACCGATTACCAAGCTGAAAGATGGGTTGACCGGCATTGTCTGTGCCATCATGCACTTCCGGATTAATAATACCGGCGGAGTAGCTAAGAATGCTGAGCCAGTCGATATTAGACGACTGATATGGGTTGTATCCGTCGCTAAATGTCATGTCAGCCGGGTCGATTCCGTCTGTAAACTTGGCTATGTAGTTGGACATTGAGGTATTCAGTGGCATGCCGCCTCCGCGATACTGGCGTGCGAACGACTTCAGACGGCTGTAGGAAACGCCCCACGAGAAAGTCTGCATCGTGCTGTTCTGGCCGAAATTATATGTTCCCACATATCCAAAGGTGTTAACATCAAAATGGGTATTATCCCACTTTGTACCGTTGGCTTTCGAACCGAGTATATTCAGATCCAGCGTGAGACCGACTTCGCTGCTGCGATATATGCCGATACCGGCCGGATTCTGGTTGAGTGTCGACAAATCGCCGCCAAGAGCCGTAAAGGCGCCTCCCATGCTCATGAAGCGGGCTGTGCCTCTCAGTTCGGTCTGAGACAGATTGTATGCATCCACCGGGCTCTGTGCCGAAAGTGTCAATGGCAGTATGGCCAGTGTGCCGAGAGCTAAGTAAACGGGATATTTCATTATTACGAGTTTTTAGTTGTTAAGTCAGATATATTGAGGACCGGAGTGAGAAGCGGCTATCTGCCTCTTCTGCCACCTCCACCGCCGGAAGCGCCCTGGCCGCCGCCGAAACCGCCGCGCGAACTGCCGGAACTGAATCCCCCGCGCGAGCCTCCGAATGAACCGGAATTATTATGGTAAGCCCCGGAATTGTTGCCGTTGGAGTTATAGCGGTTGGAAGGCGTGTATCCTGAATTATTCTGAGGCGTACGAGAGGGAGAGGAGAAACCGCTCTGCGACGAACGTCCACGCGTCACACCACGAGGGGTAGCAGCGCCATTTGAAGGAGTGCCCAGTGGCTCGCGATACCCGGGCCGGTACGAACCGGAACCTGATACTCCGGTGGCCGGACGAGATGTTGACGACGAACCTAAACGATTGCCTTCATAACGACCTGATGCAGTCCTCGTACCGGACGAATATCTGCCGGCCCCGATAGCGCCGGACTGTCGCTGAGAGATATGCGGACGATAGGCTCCGGAGGGCGACTGAGGACGATAACCCCACGACGGTCCCCAGCTCCACGATGGGCCCCATCCCCAGGAAGGTCCCCAGTTCCATGCCGGGCCCCAGCCCCAGTTCCAGCTCCAGGATGGTCCCCAGGTGTAATAGGGGCGATAATATCCGCCGTACCATGGGTCGTATCCCCAACTACTGTAATACCATGGATCGTAGTAGCCATAATATCCGGCATAAGGATAACCGCCCACGACATTGAGGTTTATTGTAGTAGCGGGTTGACTGTAATAATTGCTGTTGTCGTACGTGCTGTAATCGTCGTAATGGCCGGTTTCAGCCGCGACCGCCTGACTTGCGACATCCGAGTCCTGGAAGCGTGCAAGACGACGTGTATTGCTCATGTCGACAAACTGTTGAAGCGTGATGGAGTCCGGCTGATTGGGGCTATCGGTTCTCACGGCGGGCGTACGCCGGTTGTATTCATCGACATCGCGTGAGGAACCACTTTCTACAGTATAGGTGTCGGCGCTCTGATAATCACCTACATTATTCCAAGGCACATATGTCGCCCCGTCATAGTAGAGCTGTGTGGGCTGTGAGGCCGTAGACCTGCCGGAATCCGACTGGTTACGTTTCTGCGTTTTCTTTTGAGGCGCTTCCTTTTTTGCTTTTGAAGCGTCGTAATAGATATCGTCATCGTAATAGCTCTGGGCAGAAATGATGCCTGCCGAAAGCCCGACAAAAAGCGAAAGCATTGAAATGCGGGAGAAAAGAGCTGTTGGTTTCATGTTGAAGAGTCCTCCTGAGAATATTGTTATAATATATCTTCTGATTCTATGATGTCTGAATATAAGACTGCCTGAAAGGGCACAGGTTTAACGTGTTCAAACCTTTATGTTACAAATATAACAATCCTTGGATAGAAAATACCAACGGGAGATGTAAAAATATGTCAATTGGAGTTTTAATTTGTACCTTCGGCCACCATTGTACTACTGGCGAAGAGGTTCGTACACACGCTCTCCTATATGCGAGGCAAGATGGCTGCAGAATTCCTGTAGTTCCTTTTGACGCGCCATCAGCCGCAAAACTTCCTCAATGTCGTAGTCTGGTTGTTTCTGTAATTCTGCTATTCTTATTCTACAGTCTTCTGCTTTGCACCGGAAATTGTCGTATTTCAGTGCACACAGAGCTCTCGGCACAAGGTCGTCAAGCCGTTCGGCATCAGTGACGATTTTTGTACCTTTGGTATAAATTTTGCTCAATATGTGTTTTTCAATCACCAGATTAGAGGCGTTTGCCCTCACGGCGTCGTCGGGATGCGAGGAAAGATGTCGAGTAAAATAATTGAGACTGAAATCCATCAGATCGGCATCATACTGCTCCTTGCATCTCATCGCCAGGCCAGATTCCAGCCTGTTTATCTCCTCGGTGGTGGAAGCGTCGCGTTTAATCTGTTCGCGCCCTTCATCGAGACTCTGATTATATTTAAGGAGAGCCTTCTCCTGGGCAGTCGCATAATCGTCTGGCCACGACTCGTTTCTCAGTCGAAAAGCCTCTTCAAAAATGCGCCGGAAAATTGCTGAGGCGAAACGCACATCATCTATTTCAAGGTCTTCCTTAATAAAATCTATCACGCTGATTGGCTTGCCGTCGGTGGAAAAATCATTTCCAAGAGGCAGAAGGCCGTATCGGAGCACAATCTGCAGAAGAGTCCGTTCCTGGGGGGCAAGTGTCGTTGCATGGGGTAAATCCTCGGGAGAGCTCACTGCTTGTCGAACACCGGGGTTTTCGGTATTGTCGCGAGAGCCGGTTTCTACATTCTCAGATTCCTGTGCGCTTTCAGGTGGTACGGGTGGATTATCGATGCTCTTTATGGCAGAGTCGCGTCTTACCTGACGTGCATTGCTCTCCTTCATGGAGGCGATTTCCACGTTCACATGGCGGAGCATCACTGCCTCTTCTATTTCAAAGCGTATGGCGCATTCCTTGATATAGATGGATCGGGTTATTTCATCGGGAATGTTGGCAATGGATTTGAGAATGCTGGCAAGAACCTTCGACCGTTTGATAGGATCGTCGGAGCAGTCGGCAAGCAGGATATTCATCTTGAATTTGATGAAATCCACCTCATTTTCGGATATATATTTTTCGACTTCCTCGGCAGTGTGCGACTGGGCGAAAGAATCGGGATCGTCGCCGTCAGGCAGAAGAAGTACCTTGATGTTTAGGCCTTCGGCAAGAAGCAGATCGATGCCGCGCAGCGAAGCCTTTATACCGGCAGCATCCGAATCGTAGATTACGGTGACATTCTCTGTAAAGCGGTGAATCAGTCGTATCTGGCCCTGAGTGAGCGACGTTCCGGAAGAAGCTACAACATTTTCCACACCTCGCTGATGCATGGAAATAACATCCATGTATCCTTCTACAAGGATACAGCGGTCCTTCTTTACTATAGCCTGCTTGGCCTGATAAAGCCCATATAGTTCGCGGCTTTTGCTGTAGATTGTTGATTCCGGCGAATTAACGTATTTCGCCACTTCCTTATCCTTGCGCAAGGTTCTTCCGCCGAATGCCACGACTTTTCCGGAGATGGTGAAGACCGGAAACATAACGCGGGCCTTGAAGCGGTCATAATAAGAACCTTTATCAGTATGGATGCATAGCCCGGTGTCAACGAGATATTTCTCTTTATGTCCGGCATCGAGAGCCGCACGGAATAGATCATCGCGTCGGTCAAGCGAATATCCGAGATGAAAACGTTTGATAGCCCAGTCGTTGATGCCTCGGCCACGAAAATAGGAGAGTCCTATGTCGCGTCCGTCGGCTGTATCGGCAAGGTTCTTTTCGAAATGAGCCAATGCGAAATCATTGACGGCCATCATAGCCTGACGGTCGTTCATCTCCCGACGTTCGTCGTCAGTCAACTCGTGTTCCTCGATTTCGATGTGATATTTTTTTGCAAGCCATCGAAGTGCCTCCACATAGGTGAGCTGTTCATGCTCCATCAGGAAGCCGATTACGCTACCGCCTTTGCCGCAGCTGAAGCATTTGCAAAGACCTTTTGACGGGGAAACCGAAAAGGATGGCGTGCGTTCGCTGTGGAACGGACAGAGTCCGACATAATTCGCACCACGTCGCCGCAGATGAACGAAATCGCTCACAACCTCAACAATATTGGCTGTGTCGATTATGCGCTGAACTGTTTCCCGGTCGATTGTGGTACGGGCCATATATATTATTATGTATTGTGCTGTTTACGTATTTATACTGTTAAAACGGTACATCCTCGCCGTTACCGGCTATATTGGCGGAACCGCCGGAAAATGCGGGTGCGCCAAGCGGATCGGATTCAGAGCCGTTTCCGTCATTTAGTTTCGAACCTACTACATGACGGGTTACCAGATCGTTTTCATCCCAATTCTGGAAACGAGCGAAACGACTTACAAAGCGCATTTTCACATCGTCGACCTTACCGCTGCGGTGTTTTGCCACAATGAATTCGGCAAGACCACGGATGTCGTTACCTTCTGCATCGTGCGAACTGTGAAGATAATACTCCGGACGATGGATAAAGCATACGATATCCGCATCCTGCTCGATGGCGCCGGATTCACGAAGGTCGCTGAGCTGCGGGCGTTTACTTTGTCCGTCGGTACCGCGGTTTTCGACCGAACGGTTCAGCTGACTCAGGGCAATTATCGGAATGTTTAATTCCTTGGCCAACTGCTTGAGTGAACGGGAAATCATGCTCACCTCCTGCTCTCGCGAGCCGAACTTCATGCCTGAGGCATTCATAAGCTGAAGATAGTCGATGATGATGATTTTCACCTGATGTTCTCTTACAAGGCGACGAGCCTTCGTGCGCAAGTCGAGAATCGAAAGGGAAGGGGTATCATCGATATATAGAGGAGCAGAATAAAGCTGCTGTACACTGCTCATCAGTTTGTCCCAATCGGCGTCGGTAAGGCGGCCACTTTTAATCTTTTCGCCTTCGAGCTCGCAGACATTACTAATCAATCGGTTTACAAGCTGGAGATTACTCATCTCAAGCGAGAAAATGGCTACCGGGATATTGACATTGACTGCCATATTCTTTGCCATGGACAGCACAAAGGCGGTCTTGCCCATTGCAGGTCGGGCCGCAATAATGATAAGATCCGAATTCTGCCAACCCGACGTGAGAGCGTCAAGTTCATGGAATTGAGTTTCAAGTCCAGAAAGTCCGCTGTCGCGGTTGGCCGCAACCTGAATCTGTTCGATGGCCTGGCGTACAACCGGGTCTATCTGCGTTACATCCTTCTTGACATTTCGTTGCGAAATCTCGAAGAGACGACCCTCGGCCTCCTGAAGAAGGTCGTCCACGTCATTACTTTCGTCATAAGCCTTTCCTTCGATGCCCGACGCAAAAGTAATCAGTTCACGCGCAAGATATTTCTGGGCGACAATTCTGGCGTGGAATTCAACATGGGCTCCGGATGCCACTTTTGCCGTCAGCTGCGAGATGACCACCGGGCCGCCTACCTTCTCGAGATTTCCGTCGGCACGCAACTGTTCAGTCACCGTAAGCATGTCGATGGGCTTCTGTTGAGCCCCGAGTGACTGGATGGCTGAATAGACCATCTGATGGCGAGGATCGTAGAAACTCTCTGGTTTGAGAATATCGCAGACGGTAGTGAAAGCGTCGCGCTCAAGCATTAATGCTCCGAGCACAGCTTCCTCGACTTCTATGTCGCGTGGAGCAAGCCTGCCGCCGGAATCGTACATTGAATCCGATTTGGGTTGCCTGGGAGTGAACGGGGCTTGTCGACGTGTATTGTTTTGCCGGTCGTTGTTGTCCATGGGAGATTTTTTGTGCCCCCGGCGCATTGCGCGAGGGGCACTCAAATGTTATCTAAACAATATGTGAAAGATGCTTCAAATGCTTAGTGCATAGTGATTTTAAGTGCATTATATGCACGTTCGGCTTTCGCCCGGGCAGCAGCCACGGTCTCGTCGGTTGCAAGTATTACCGCCATACGTCGATGTCCTTTTACCTCAGGCTTGCCAAATATACGCATCTGCACGCCAGGTTCGCGGAGCACTGCCTCAAGATTGTCAAACTCAACTTCAGCCGAATCGCCTTCCACCACTACCGCACGCGATGCCGAGGGGCCGAGGAAGCGTATTTCGGGTACCGGCAGCCCGAGAAGAGCGCGGGCATGCAGTCCAAATTCGCTAAGCTCCTGCGAAATCATTGTAACCATTCCTGTATCGTGAGGGCGCGGAGAGGCTTCAGAGAAAATCACATGATCGTCTTTAACGAAAAGTTCAACGCCGAAAATTCCATATCCGCCAAGAGCATCGGTGATTTTCTTGGCGATATCCTGCGCCTGGCGCAACGCCTTAAGATGCATGCGCTGGGGTTGCCATGATTGGCGATAGTCTCCATTTACCTGGATATGACCGATTGGTTCGCAGAATTGGGTTCCCGATATAGACCGAACCGTCAGGAGGGTAATCTCGTAGTCGAAATCCACAAAACCTTCCACAATCACACGGCCGGCACCGGCGCGTCCTCCGCTTTGAGCTTCCTCCCAGGCCGATTCTACATCATCGGCCGATTTGACCGTGCTTTGGCCGTGTCCGGAAGAACTCATTACAGGTTTTACAACACAAGGAATGCCGATTTCTTCCACCGCTTTCAGATACTCATCCTTTGTAGAGGCGAAACGATAGGGCGACGTCGGCAAGCCGAGTTCCTCGGCGGCAAGCCGGCGAATCCCTTCACGGTTCATGGTGAGCCATGCGGCACGTGCGGTCGGTGTGACATTATAACCTTCCTGCTCAAGCGCTACAAGTGTGGGGGTAGCGATTGCTTCGACTTCGGGAATGATATGGTGAGGCTGCTCTTCTCTGATGGTAGCCGACAGAGCGTCTGCGTCGAGCATGCTGAAAACATGGTTGCGGTGTGCTACCTGCATTGCAGGCGCGTTGGGATAACGGTCGCATGCAATAACCTCAACGCCCATACGTTGAAGCTCGATAGCGACTTCTTTGCCAAGTTCGCCACTTCCCAGAAGAAGTGCCTTTCGGGAGGAAGGTGTGAATACCGATCCGATTTTTGCCATTGATAGGGTGGATGTGAATGAGTGAAGTGATGGATTGCTGATAAATAAGCTACGGAGTCTACCGATCCCCGACACTGCAAAGGTACACAAAAAAATCCGGTAACACATACTACTTCACACATAAATTCCCGCAAAATTTACGTAACTTTGCACTCCGATAATTTTCAGTATATTCAAGCCGGCAGAAGCGTTTTCACGACGTGAGAAAGGGGATGTACGGGATAATGTGCCGGAAAAAATCATATCAAGATGGACGACAATTGCCATATACTATCCTTCGGAAGGGTCAATATCGACACTTCCGACCTTGAACCCGACCCGGACCTGACGTCGCTGCCTTTGATGGCGACGAGAAATCTTGTTCTGTTTCCCGGTGTCACTATTCCGATTGCATTGATGCGACCGGCCTCACGTCAGATAGCGAAAGAGGCAAACGAACGCAAAATCCCTATCGGCATAGTATGTCAGATTGATGCCTCGGGAGAAGGGAATACATCGCTCAAGGATTTGTTTGATTACGGAGTAATCGCTGATGTTCTTCAGATTATAGATTTGCCTGATGGCGAGCAGACCGCAATTGTGCGCGGCCGCGAAAAATTCAGGATTCTCGGCAAAGGAGGAAAACAGATAATTCCTGATGCTCTACATGCAAACGTAAGAATTGTATCCGATCGTATGGCTTCGAAAAGGGCGGAATTCAATGTCCTTATGAAGAATCTGCGTGAGCTGACGGAAAAACTGAGCCGCGCGGACGGAAATGAGGGTATGCTTTTCTCTGTAAGCAATATCGAGAACAGCGCTGAGTTTATCAATACGACTGCAACGAATCTGCGTTTCGATCCGGCGCAAAAGATGAAGATGTTGGCCACCAACCTGATAAGCAGGCGCGCCTTCCTTCTATATTCCATGCTTTTGAGCCTGGCCGAGCAGGTCGAAGTCGCAAACAAAATAAAGGAGCGCGCCCGTATGGGTCTTCAGGAGCAGAACAAAAATGCATTTCTGATGCAGCAGATGAATGCCATCAGGGAGGAACTTTACGGCGATGAAGACAGCGAAATAGATGAAATCCGGAAAAAATTTACCGAGTGCGACCTTCCCAAGGAAGTTGCATCTTCTGTAGGAAAAGAAATCGAACGACTTGCGAAAACCAATCCTCAGACGCCCGACTATACCACTCTGCTCACCTATATCGAAACAGTGCTTGACCTACCCTGGAAGAACACGACCGAGTTAAACTCCGACTTCGATAAAGCAGAAAGTCAGCTGAATGCCGATCATTACGGACTTGAAAAAGTCAAGGACCGCATTCTTGAGCAGATGGCCGTAATGATAAATAATCCCGACGGGAAAGCACCGATTATATGCCTTGTCGGCGCTCCCGGTGTGGGAAAAACATCTCTTGGCGTCTCTATTGCCGCGGCACTCGGGCGCAACTATCAGCGAGTGGCCCTCGGCGGACTTCACGATGAAGCGGAAATCCGCGGTCATCGTCGCACATACGTCGGTGCGATGCCCGGCCGTATAATAAGTGCGATGCGTAGGGCTAAATCAAAAAATCCGGTTATTCTGCTCGACGAAATCGATAAAATCGGAGCCGACTTCAAAGGCGACCCTTCGGCAGCCCTCCTCGAAGTGCTTGATCCGGAGCAGAACTGCCATTTCCATGACAACTATATTGATCTCGATTTCGATCTGAGCGATGTTCTGTTCATCGCGACGGCCAATAGTCTGGCTACTATTTCCCAGCCACTGATCGACCGTATGGAGGTAATTGAGCTTTCAGGCTATCTCTCACAGGAAAAAATGGAGATTGCCCGTCGCCATCTGCTTCCGCGCATTTCCAAAAGATTAAAGGCACCGGAAGATTTTGCTCTTGGCGACGATGCGCTGAGTGGCATTATCGAGGATTATACGGCTGAAAGTGGTGTCCGCCAGCTTGAGAAACAGCTTGCATCCATAATCCGCAAGGTTATTCTCCGAAAAATGCAGCATCGCGACGTGCCGGAAACCATTCATAAGGAGGATTTGAAGGAATTTCTGGGCCTGCCCGTGCATCGGTCCGACCGGTATGAGGGAAATTCATTTGCCGGAGTGGTGACGGGTCTGGCATGGACGGCCGTCGGAGGTGAAATATTATTCGTTGAGGCATCCTTGTCAAAAGGCAAAGGGGAAAAGCTCACTCTTACCGGTAATCTTGGCGACGTGATGAAGGAATCTGCCATGATTGCTCTGCAGTATGTTAAGTCGCATGCCGCACAGCTCGGCATTTCAAGCGAAACCCTTGAATCAAACAACATCCACATCCATGTGCCCGAAGGGGCAATTCCCAAGGATGGCCCATCCGCCGGGATCACCATGGCAACAGCTATAGTTTCCGCTCTCACAGGAATGAAGGTGCGCAACCGGCTTGCCATGACCGGCGAGATTACGCTCCGCGGAAAGGTGCTTCCGGTAGGTGGCATCAAGGAAAAAATTCTTGCTGCAAAGCGTGCGGGGATTCATGAAATCATTCTTTCGGAGGAAAACCGAAGGGATATTGAAGACATCAACTCGCGGTATGTCGAAGGATTGCAGTTTCATTATGTACATACGGTTCTTGATGTGATACGCATCGCTGTAACCGATGAAAAGGCACCTCTTTAAATAATTCCTAAAGTAAACTATAATTCCATATAAATATGGCTGACACATCACTACTCGATCGCCTCGACGGCATAGACGCACGTTTTGCAGAGGTAGCAACTCTCATCACCGATCCTGCGGTAATTGCCGACATGAAGCGATATGTGAGGCTCAACAAGGAATATCATGACCTTGAACGGATGTGTGCAGCCACTTGCAGATACCGCAAACTGCTTTCTGACGTTTCCGAGGCAAAAAGCCTGCTGGTGTCGGAGAACGACCCGGATATCCGTCAGATGGCTCACGACCAGCTCTCGGAAGCCGAAGCCGCACTTCCTGGTCTGGAGGAGGAGATTAAAATCATGTTGATTCCGGCAGACCCCGAAGATGCAAAAAATGCCATTGTGGAAATCAGAGGTGGAACCGGAGGTGACGAAGCCGCCCTGTTTGCCGGCGACCTTTTCCGGATGTATTCCAAATACTGTGAGCAGAAAGGATGGCAGGTGGCCGTTACCAACGCAAGTGAAGGGGCTGCGGGCGGATTCAAGGAAATAGTTTTCGCTGTTTCCGGCGACGGCGTCTATGGCACGTTGAAGTATGAGAGCGGCGTGCATAGGGTGCAGCGTGTCCCCGCTACGGAAACCCAGGGGCGAGTGCATACTTCTGCCGCGACGGTTGCTGTTCTTCCGGAGGCAGAGGCCTTTGATGTCGAAATCAACGAAGGCGAAATCAAATGGGAGACATTCCGCTCCGGTGGCGCAGGTGGACAGAACGTCAATAAGGTCGAATCCGGTGTGCGCCTTAGATATATGTGGCGCAACCCCGTTTCGGGCCAGACGGATGAAATCCTTATCGAATGTACGGAAACACGCGACCAGCCAAAAAATAAAGAGCGTGCACTCAGCCGTCTGCGTACATTTATTTACGATAAAGAACATCAGAAGTATATCGACGATATAGCCTCGCGACGCAAAACGCTCGTAAGTACCGGCGACCGTTCTGCCAAAATCCGTACCTACAATTTTCCCCAAGGCCGGATTACGGACCACAGAATCAATTACACCGTTTACAATCTCCAGGCCTTTCTGGCGGGCGACATTCAGGATTGCATCGACCATCTAATCGTTGCCGAAAATGCTGAAAAACTGAAAGCTACAGAATTATAAACCTCAATATACCAAAGAGATGAACGCATCACAATTAGCTGCAAATATTGCAGCAAAATGTACATTCCTGTGTGTAGGCCTCGATAGCGACCCGCTCAAATTGCCTGAATGTGTCCTTGAATCCACTGCAAGCCCCGCGGACGCTATGATTGCGTTTAATAAGGAGATTGTCGACGCGACAGCTCCATACTGTGTGGCCTATAAGCCTAACACGGCCTTCTACGAAGCGCTGGGTGCAGATGGATGGAACGCCCTGCAGACGACAGTCGACTACATCCGTGAAAAGTATCCCTCACATTTGATTATTGCAGACGCAAAACGTGGAGATATCGGCAATACCTCCGCGCTTTATGCACGCGCATTTTTTGAAAACATGGGGGTTGATGCGCTCACGGTGGCTCCATATATGGGTTCCGACAGTGTGCGCCCATTTCTCGGTTATAACGGTAAGTGGGTTGTTCTCCTGGCATTGACTTCCAACCCCGGTTCTCACGATTTCCAGATGCTTCTCACCGCAGAGTCAGTGCGGATTTTTGAAAACGTGCTTGCTACCGCTCGGGGCTGGGCGTCGGCCGACGAGCTAATGTTTGTTGTCGGCGCTACGCAAGGTGAACTTATGTCCGATGTGCGTCGTATTGCTCCTGATAACTTCCTCCTCGTGCCGGGCGTCGGTGCTCAGGGTGGCAGCCTGGAGGAGGTATGCCGCTATGGAATGACTGACAATTGCGGACTGCTTGTCAACTCATCCCGAGCGATTATATTCGCATCGAAAGGTGCCGATTACGCAGTTGCCGCCGGAAATGCTGCAAAAGCTTTGGCCCAAGAGATGGATGCAATGCTGGGGCGCTATTCCAAATTGTAACAGTATTGCGATTTTTTAACTGCTCTTCGTCCATTTTTTCACTCGAAAAAGCTATCTTTGCCTCAGCAACAACGCAGGAAACTCAATTCTAAACTAACATATTTCTATGACAATCGACAACTACAATTTCAACGGCAAGAAAGCCATCGTTCGCGTTGACTTCAATGTGCCTCTTGACGAAAACGGCCACATCACCGACGATACCCGTATCCGCGGCGCTCTGCCCACTCTTAAGAAAATTCTCAACGACGGCGGAAGCCTCATCATCATGAGCCACATGGGCAAACCCAAAGGGAAGGTTAATCCCAAGTTCTCGCTCGCCCAGATTAAGGACGACGTTGCCAAAGCCCTTGGTCGCGACGTGAAATTCGCCCCCGATTGCGCAAATGCTGCCGAAGCTGCTGCCAATCTTAAGCCCGGTGAAGTTCTCCTCCTTGAAAATCTCCGCTTCTATCCCGAGGAAGAAGGCAAGCCGGTAGGTATCGACAAAGCTGATCCCGCTTATGAGGAAGCCAAAAAAGAGATGAAAGCGCGCCAGAAAGAGTTCGCGAAAACTCTTGCAAGCTATGCCGACGTATACGTTAACGACGCGTTCGGAACAGCTCACCGCAAACATGCATCCACTGCCGTTATCGCCGACTATTTCGATAAAGACGACAAGATGCTCGGCTACCTTATGGAGAAGGAAGTCAATGCCGTTGACAAAATTCTCAGCGACATTAAGCGTCCGTTCACCGCAATCATGGGTGGCTCGAAGGTTTCAACCAAAATCGGCATCATCGAGAACCTCATGGACAAGGTTGATAATCTTATTCTTTGCGGCGGCATGACCTATACCTTTGCAAAAGCCATGGGTGGAAATGTCGGCAATTCCATATGCGAGGAGGATAAACTTGACCTTGCACGCAATATCATGAAGAAAGCAAAGGAAAAAGGTGTAAACCTTGTTCTCGGCACAGATTGTGTTGCTGCCGATGCCTTCTCTAACGATGCAAACACAAAGGTTGTTTCAGTAATGGACATCCCCGAAGGCTGGGAAGGTCTTGATGCCGGTCCTGAGACTCGTAAGGCTTTTGCAAATGCTATCCGCGACGCCAAGACTATACTTTGGAATGGCCCTGCAGGCGTATTCGAATTCGACAATTTCACTGCAGGATCGCGAGCAATCGCAGAAGCAATTGTTGAGGCTACCAACAACGGCGCATTCTCGCTTGTAGGTGGTGGCGACTCTGTAGCATGCGTGAACAAGTTCGGTCTTGCCGACGAGGTATCTTATGTCTCGACCGGCGGTGGCGCTCTTCTCGAAGCCATTGAAGGCAAGATACTCCCCGGCATCGCAGCCATCAAAGGCGATAAATAAGCATTAGAGAGTCAAAAAAAATACCGGCTTTCAAGCAATACCCCGGAGGCTCTATTGAACCTCCGGGGTATTTTATATTATCTGCTAAGAAATTCGAGAACCGCTTACTTGATAAGATACTGGCTCGAGATGGATTCGTTGTTGTGTACACGACGAATTGTATCGGCAAAGAGTTTTGCCACCGAAATGATATGGGCTTTCTTGCAGGGCTTATTGAACGGAATCGAGTTTGTAAAGATCATTTCAGTAAGGCCGCTGCGGTCCACATTTTCCGATGCCGGGTCGCTCATTATGGCGTGGGAGGCAAGCGCACGAACAGATTTTGCACCCTCGGCAAGCATGAGGTCAGCAGCTTTTGTAATGGTTCCGGCTGTATCGACCATATCATCGATAAGGATTACATTTTTATCCTTGACATCTCCGATAACGGTCATTGTAGCGACAACATTGGCTTTGGCTCGCTGTTTATGGCAGAGCACCAGCGGAACGTTCAGATATTTGGCATAGCTGTTGGCTCGTTTTGCTCCACCCACATCGGGAGTTGCGATTACGAGATCGGGGAGATTGAGGCTCTCAATATAGGGGAGAAATACCGAAGAGGCGTAAAGGTGGTCTACAGGAATATTGAAGAAACCCTGAATCTGGTCGGCATGCAGATCCATGGTGATGATTCGGTCGGCTCCGGCGGTGACAAGCAGGTCGCTCACCAGCTTTGCGGCGATTGATACGCGAGGTTTATCCTTTCGGTCCTGACGCGCCCAGCCGAAATATGGCAGAACTGCAATAACCGATTTGGCCGAAGCACGTTTGGCGGCATCAATCATAAGCAGCAATTCCATCAGATTATCGCAATTGGGGAAGGTTGACTGCACGAGATACACCTCGCAACCGCGAATCGACTCTTCAAACGACACTTCGAACTCTCCGTCGGCAAAATGTAGAATGTTCATTTTACCAAGTTCAATACCGAGGTCTTTGCAGATTTCCTCGCCCATATAGTGCGATTTGGTACCTGCGAAGACCTTAATGGGGGGCAGATTGGGATTCATTGGGTAGCCTTTGAGTATAAGGAATGTTGATGGTTTTGTTGGTGCAAAGGTAAGGATTATTCGGCAATCGCTACTGCATTATTTGCAGTTTTTTTGAAATTTCCAGGCAACAGCTCCCCAAGGTCCTATATGTGTGATGAATGGAGCGTCGGGCGACAGCGTTTTTTTCAGACGACGGCCCGAAATAAGGTCGGTTGCCGTGGCCGAAGCCGGTTCAATTCCCATCACTTCGAAAGCAAGTTCCGGCATCTTGATTTCAAGATCTTTCGCCTCTCCCGAGAAATTCACAGCCACAACGATTGTCGTATCGTCGGCATGGCGGAGAAATGCGTAATTATGATGGGGAGAGAAACGAGGGTTATTGAAATTCACATACATCACATCGAAGAATGTACCGCGATAGAATGCCGGCTCGCTGTTAAGCAGGCGGAGAACCTTTCTGTACATGGCGCGGAGATCCCGTTCAGCAGTAGAAAGAGCGCCCCCGTCGGCGGCACCACCATTAAGCCAGCGGCGCACGGTCGGTATACTCCAGTAATCGAATATGGTGGTTCTGCCATCGCATCCGCTGAAACCTTCGGCATCGTCGGCGCGCTCACCAAGCTCCTGGCCGGCATATATCATATAAGGTGCATTGCTCATCATGGAACTTACAACCAGCGACGGCAGAAATTTCGAAGCATCGCCGGCGTAAAACGATGAGGCGAACCGCTGCTCGTCATGATTCTCAAGGAAATTCAGCATTTTGTGGCCGATGCCGTCAATCCGCTGCCAGCAATCAGTAATCCGTGCTGCCGAATGATGATGAGTCTGAATGTCGCGCAGTGTGTCGTAAAGATTCACCTTATCATACAGATAATCGAAATGACCGCGTCCGAGAAAATCCCGATACATGTTCACATCATATATCTCGGCTATGAATTCGATATTGGGGTAGCGCTCCTTTACCTGAGGAACAGCCCACTCCCAGAAATCCAGAGGAACCATGAATGCCATATCACACCGGAAGGCATCAACACCCTTGGAGGCCCAGAACCGTAGAATACGGAGCATTTTCATCCAGGTGGAAGGTATCGGATGAAAATGGCAAGTTCCGTCTCCATAATCCACTCCGTAGTTTAGTTTTACAGTCTCATACCAGTCATTACGGGTGGGAAACGCATTGAAACAGTCGTTGCCGGATGCCTTGGCAGGGAATTCCGTATATGTGCCAATCTCAAACTGGGGCTGAAACAGTTGCCGCGGAATATAATAGAAGTTGTTTTTGGTGTCGAAAAATTTTGTTGAATCGTCGTTCACGCCAAAATCTTCTATTCCGGCCGGAGCGGCATCGGAATGGTAACGACGAGCCACATGATTGGGCACAAAATCCATCACCACTCTCAGATCGGCCTTATGTGTGCGTCCCACAAGCGCCTCAAATTCCTTCATACGCTTGGGGACGTCTACAGCCACATCGGGGTCAATATCGTAGTAATCCTTTATTGCATAAGGTGAACCGGCTTTACCTTTTACCACATGAGCATCGTCCGGTTGAATTCCATATCTGGAATAGTCTGTGGCCGTGGCATGTTCGATTATACCTGTATACCATACATGTGTTGCTCCGAGATCCCGAATCTGCTTCAGCACCCGGTCGGTTATGTCGTTGAGCTTGCCGCAACCGTTTTCATTTATGTCACCGTTGGGACGACAATGCTCACAAGTATTTCCGAACAATCGAGGCAACATCTGGTATATCACAGCCTTGCCGATTTCAGGAAGGCGTTTCGTCTTATCTCTGTTCATAGCAAAATTTCGTATAATCTATATTTGAAACAGCTTATTACTCAGCTCAATAGTCAATATTTTCATCGAGGCTGCTTTCCCTCGGCCCTTAGCCATTGGCGTATGGCCCGATGGGCAGCGGCATAACCGCTTAGATAAGCCTTATGGATATCTTTCAGATTGAAGACCTGATAGTGAATCAGCTCCGGTGTAATAATAACATGGTCGCAGATATCCATATCCTGCTGCTGATTGGCTTTGGCCATCAGGTTGTAGGTGCGCATACCGATGTCAAGAAATGATTTCCTATATTCAAACGTACGGAGGGGAGAAACATTAATACCGATTAGAGTCTCACACTTCTCCCTGATTATCCATGCCGGCAGATTACGCAGTACGCCGCCATCCACATAATGGATTCCATCTATTTCCACCGGCGAGAAAACGATGGGAATGCTGCATGATGCCACCACACGTTCTCCAAGAGGGCCTTCATGGAACTCTGCCGGCTCGCCATGGTCAAGATCAGTAACACCGACGTAGGTAGGTATTCGAAGATTTTCAAGCCGGTCTATTCCCGTCGCCTCTTCAATAAATTGCTTAAAACGCATGAGACTGAACATGCCATCTCCATGAATGAGCGACGGACGGGCGAAATCCGTAAATTTTGTCGAAGTAAACAGTGAAAGCATCTCGTCGAGGGGAACGCCGGCCGCATACATAACTGCGGCGACAGCCCCGGCCGATACGCCGGCTATAACGTCTGGCTTCATGCCCGCTTCTTCCAAGGCCTTGAGAGCGCCCACATGTGCGAAGCCGCGCGCACCGCCGCCGCTCAGCGCCACGCCAAGACGATAGGGAGGCCTGGGTCGTTCCCCCTCGGTAAGCATTCCGACTATCTTCTGCTTTATCTGTTTAATCATCAACAAACTATGTTATCAACTCCGACTAACGTCGAATTAGTCAGCATCTGTAAAACCGTTGTTTTGGCTTCGGTTTCATTGTATTCACACTCGGCTATAGACCCGGATGTAATACCTCCGCCACCGTATATGCAATAGTCACGAACATCAAAACGCATACATCTCAGGTTTACGAAAGCATGGTAGCCGGTTGGCGTCGAAAGTGCCACAACGCCGCCGTAGCAACCTCTGGTATGATTCTCCAGATCCGCTATGTCGGCGATTGCCCGGTCTCGTGGCGTTCCGCAGACGGCAGGTGTGGGATTAAGTGCATCGATTGTGGCGGCAAGCATCGAGGCCGGAGCCTTGCATCGAACTCTCCTGCAAAGATGCTCAATCTCACCGAATGAGACGTTCTCCGGGTCACCAATCACCGGAGTCAGCCCCAGAGCCAGTAGACTTCGCTCTATATAATCAACAACAAATTGATTCTCTATCTGGTTTTTCAAGTCCCACGGATTGTTTTCGGCGACTTTACGTGTCCCTGCAAAAGCCATTGTGGACAGCGTCCGGCTACCATAATCGTAATCTACAAGCGTTTCCGGAGTGGCAGCCAGCCATCCTCCGGTCCAAGGCGTGTAAAAGATATACCGGAATGTTGCGGGATTAAGTTTAAAATAGCGCAATGCAATCATGCCGATTGAATCTGCGGATTCATTACGCGATCTGCATATTGTTCGAGAGATTACAATTTTGCCGGATCTTTCGCGACATCTTTCCACAGCATCGTTTACCGAGCGGATATAGTCTGCATAGGTTGTCGAGCGGCGTGGCATCTCGCTACTGGCTTCCAGTGTGTCTGCCCGAAGAATTCCCGTAGCAGAAAATATTGTTCTGTCAGCAAATCGTCCAAGCCATGGCGTCACCTCGAAGGTCGCCTTCCCAGGCTCGGAAGAGACTTCCGCTTCTTCTGGTCGCAGCCCGAAGATGTATGGGCTTTCTTCCCCGGGCAGTATGGCTATGGCGAATGAGGAGCCACCCTCAATGGCACGGTCTATGACAGACGCAATTTGCTGAAATGGGACCTCAGTATTCATTAAAGTATCCTTTACTCAGTCCGTGTACTCTCTCGGCCAATCAACTCGAAGGGGAGAGCCTGCAGAATCCGAACGTCGATAAATTCTCCGGGGGCTAATTTTCTTGTTTTCTCAATCATCACCTCCGGGTCAACTTCCGGCGAATCCCACTGGGTACGGCCTACATAAAAATCGTCTTCCTCGCGGTCGACAATCACCCGCAGTATCTTGCCGACCTTTTCCGACTGAATTTCCTGAGAGATTTCTTCCTGAAGTGCCATCAGGCGGTCAAGGCGACGCTGCTTGACATCTGCCGGAACATCGTCGGCATAATTGCGAGCCGCGAAAGTATCTTCTTCCTCACAATAGGCGAAAGCCCCCATGCGTTCGAACCGTTGCCGACGGGTAAATTCCATCAGTTTCTCAAAATCCGCCTCAGTCTCTCCCGGGAATCCGACCATCAGGGTAGTTCGCAGATGGATACCCGGCACGCGACGTCGCATCTCTGCAAGGAGGTTGTCAGTATCCGCAGCAGAAATATTTCTATGCATACGGTCAAGAATGCGGTCGGAACTATGTTGCAATGCAATGTCAAGATACTTGCAAACATTAGGGCGGCTCGCCATAACGTCAAGTACCTCCATGGGAAAACTTGCAGGATAGGCATAGTGAAGTCGAATCCACTCAACACCTTCCACATCAGCAATCGCCTCTATAAGCTTTGGAAGCAATCTTTTTCCCTCCTCTAAATCTACTCCATAATCCGACAGATCCTGAGCGATGATATTGAATTCCTTAATGCCGCGACCCACAAGCATACGCACCTCTTCTACTATTTCCGGAATCGGACGGGAATGCAGACGGCCTGTAATCAATGGAATCGCACAAAATGCGCAGAATCGATTGCAACCTTCTGCGATTTTTATATAGGCATGATGTGGACCTGTTGCCAGAACACGGTCGTAGGCTGCCGCGCCAGGATGCACACGCGCGAGATCCGATGCAAGCCCCGTCCAGTCATACTTGCCGTAGAAGCGGTCGACCTCAGGCAGTTCTGCCGACAGCTCTGTACGATAGCGTTCGCTCAGGCACCCCATCACGTAAAGCTCCCGGATGTCACCGCGAGTTTTCGCGGCAATCTGAGTCATAATCTCGTCGATCGACTCTTCTTTTGCATCGCCGATAAATCCGCAAGTGTTTACAACGACAATATCGGAGTTGCCGGTCTGCATGCCGCCTGCAGAATGTTCAGCATCAAAGCCGGCATCTCTCAGCATGGCAATCACGCGCTCCGAATCAACAAGATTTTTCGAGCACCCGAGGGAGACTACCTTGATTGTTCTCTTTTTCATCATGTTACGCTGTCTGTACCGGATACTGATTCTGACCTGCGAGCGTCATTGCGCGCTGTCGGCTAAAAGCGACTCTACAAATGCCTGGCGGTCGAAAACCTGAAGGTCATTAATTCCTTCACCCAGTCCGATATATTTTACGGGAATCTGCATCTGGTCGCTTATACCTATCACGACACCGCCCTTGGCTGTCCCGTCAAGTTTTGTCACCGCCATAGCCGTCACTTTTGTAGCGGCTGCGAACTGGCGCGCCTGCTCAAAAGCGTTTTGACCCGTAGAGCCATCCAGAACCAGAAGAACTTCATCAGGAGAGTCAGGGACAACCTTCGACATCACGCTGCGTATTTTCGTAAGCTCGTCCATCAGTCCCTTTTTGTTATGAAGTCGGCCGGCCGTATCGATAATGACCACATCAGCCCCCTGGGCTTTTGCACTCTGGAGTGTATCATAGGCAACCGCCGCAGGATCGCTTCCAAGCTGCTGTTTTACAATAGGTACATCGGCACGCCGAGCCCATTCATCCAGCTGTTCTATGGCTGCGGCTCGAAACGTATCGGCGGCTCCGAGAACGACCTTATACCCCGCAGCCTTATACTGGGCCGCGAGCTTGCCGATTGTCGTAGTCTTGCCTACTCCATTGACTCCGACAACCATAATCACATAGGGACGACGCTGCGCATCGTCAAGGTTGAAATCAGAGTCGATATCTGTATTGCCGCTTTCTGTAAGAAGCGCACAGATTTCCTCGCGCAATAGTCTGCGAAGTTCATTTGCGCCTACATATTTGTCACGTGCCACACGTGCCTGCAGACGGTCTATAATCTTCAATGTTGTCTCCACACCTACATCGCTGGTAACGAAGACCTCCTCGAGATTGTCAAGCACTTCATCATCGACTCGGCTTTTGCCGGCAACGGCATGCGCAAGTTTGGCGAGTAAACCTTCTTTGGTCCGTTCAAGACCTCCATCGAGCGTCTCTTTCTTTTCTCTTGAAAAGAGTTTATTGAAAAATCCCATAAATCAGTCGGTAATGTATGTCTTCATGCGGCCGCAAAATCGACACGCAGATATGCAAAGTTAGCCATTTTACCCCAATTGCACAACTTTCCGGTATCTCGCATCAGAGCAATCCGAAATGAGACAGTGCATTCACCACGCCATGATCCGTAACATCGGATGTAACATAATCTGCGGCGGCTATTACCTCCTGCGAGGCATTTCCCATGGCAATGCCAACGGCCACATGCCGTAGCATTCCGATGTCGTTGCCTCCATCTCCGAATGCCATCGACTCTTCAAGAGGGATGCCGAACCATTCAAGCATTCTGTCAATTCCAAGACTCTTGTCGTTGCGCTGTGGAATTATATCGCAGAAGGCGGGATGCCATGCGGTAGCCACACAATGAGTCAATGTATCATTCATGACACCGCTCTCTTCGCGTTGGCCCTCAGTGGAAAACATCATCAGCTGCACAATCTCATGGTGCATGGCTTGGTCAATAGGGCAAACCGGCACCGGCGGGATATGCAGCATGTCAAGTATTTCTTCGACAGTTCGATTGATGCCGGTAAGGAAAATTTCTCCATCGCGAGGCACAATTGCAAACGGATATTGACCGACGACGTCGCAGCACGTTAGCCTTCGAATATCCGATTGGTCGATAGGACTGCAAAAAATGCAAGTGGATTTATCGGAGCGCAGACACATGCCTCCGTTCACCGCCACATAGCCGTCGAACTCGGTATCGCCGAGATTGTCAATCCACGACGGATGGCGTCCCGTAGCGATAAACACCTTCGTGCCGTTGCGGCGCATCCGTGCTATGGCATCTGAGACTTCTTTCGGGATACCGGGAGCGCCGAATGGCACGAGTGTGCCGTCAATGTCGAAAAAGACTGCTTTAATCATTGAATTCTTTAGAGTTGACTTCTGCAAAGGCAACACTTCAATTGAAGATTGAATCAGGCAAACGACAGAAGTTCGACATCAAATACCAGAGTTGATCCGCCGGGTATGCCCGGAATTGAACGCATTCCATAACCTTGCTCGGCCGGAATATAGATTTTCCAGCGGTCGCCAGGGCGCATTTGCGTAAGTGCTACAATCCAACCGCTTATCAAATCGCGCAAGCGCATTGCCGGAGGGGTGGATCCACGGCTGCTATCGAACGTTTTTCCATTGATAGTACGGCCGGTATAATGAACCGTTACTACCGAGTTCCTATTCGGAGTGGCTCCCGCCGCAGGCCCTTTTTTCAACACCTTGGCGAAAACACCGGCACCGACAGCCATTACCCCTTCCTCATGCGATTTGTCGGCGAGCCATTGCCGGTTTTTAATTACATATTCCTGTTTAGCCATGGTCGAAAGACAATCTTCTGTAAAATCAGTCGAGGAACCGTTCGATATGGTACAACGGACGGTTTTTAACCTCCTCGTAAATTTTTCCCACATAAATTCCGACGCCACCAAGCGCCACAAGCACGAAGCCGCCCACAAGCCATACCGAAAGCATAAGGGACGCCCATCCATGAACTGCGGTATGTGCTATCAGCGAATAAATCACGTAGCCGGCAATCACTATACTGATGGCAAGGAATATAAGACCGATATAGAGTATGGCGTAAAGCGGTCGGACTGAAAACGATGTGATACCGTCGATAGCCAGACCGAGCATCTTGCGCAATGAATATTTGGAGTGGCCGGCCATTCTCGGTGCTATCACATCCCTCACCGTAGTAGACGGGAAACCAATCATCGGAATGATACCTCTCAGATATAGATTCTTCTCCGCATAGCGCGAGAGCTCGTCGAGAACTCTTTTGGACATAAGCCGAAAATCGGCATGGTTATACAAGGCATTGACGCCCATCTTCTTCTGCAGCTTATAAAACGCCTGTGCGGACAACCTCTTCAGCAGGGGATCGGCATCTCGCTGCTCCTTAACGCCGTATACTACGTCGAAACCTTCGTCGAAATCCCTTATCATCTCCGGAATGGCCTCAAGATCATCCTGAATATCAGCATCGATTGTAATTACAGCGTCAGCCATATTCCGTGCCGTCATCATGCCAGCCATGATGGCATTCTGATGGCCGACATTACGGGCGAGATTCAAGCCTTTGAATCGCTGGCGATTCTGTTCATGGAGGTGACATATAATCTCCCATGTCGAGTCGACACTTCCGTCGTTCACAAATAGAACATAACTGTCGGGGGCGATTGCCTTTTCATCGACAAGGCGAGTCAGCAATGCGTCGAGACGCGATGCCGACAATGCGAGGACTGCCTCCTCGTTATAACAGGGCGATACAATCGCGAGTCGGGTTGTTTGCATTTCGTGGAGATATAGAGTGCGGATTTATTATGTTCAGTCGGATACGTTTTTAAGCCGTTCGATTTCCTGGAGTGCGAATTCAGTAAACGTGCAGAACTGCATCCCTTGTTTCTTAAACATCTTGATTACAGCGTCGAGACGTTCTTCCATCTGACGCCCCGCATGATTGCGGCTAACAAATTTCATATTGAATTCGGGATGCTCGCCAAGGGGATAGAATTCCCACGGATGGAAGTATGTAGCCATGTATCCGTCGTGCGATACGGTCCAGCGAGCCATCGCCTTATAAAGCCAGAGCGGCAGATTATGCAAGGCCAACCAGAAAAGCGGGAATCGGATCCAGGGCGTTACCGAAGCCGGTATCTGTAGCACACCGTCAGACATGAAACATGTACGTGGCTTGTCCAGGTGGTTATAATGGCCGGGGATAAAGCATGGATTAAGAGACGAATTATATATATATCCGGCCTTGCGGATGTCCTCTTCGCTGACGGGGAACATACGTGGCTGACGATAGCCGTTAACCTTTCGGCCTGTAATTTCCTCAAGCCGTTCTTTCGAGCGGAAAACGTCCGATGGTTTGGGATTCCAGTGGTCGCACCCGTGGGCGGCAACTTCGTGCCCCTCATCAAGGATACGGCGCATCAGCTCGGGAGCGTTGTCGGCAAAGGTCGTTGTGCAAAAGAAGGTCGCCTTTACGTCGTTGGCTTTCAGAATATCGAGAATGCGGGTTGTACCGTAGCCCGACACTTTCATAGATTCTTCCAGAGGGTAGTCGATACCCGATTCACGGGGTACATCGAATTCTTCTGTATCAAAACTTAGTAGTATCATAATCGATTGCAAAGTTACTCATTTTTGAATCATCATGTGGTCCTAAAGGCTGTTTTTTTGTACCTTCGCGCCTGAAATGACAAAATTTAATACACGTACATGCTTTTGGCTACTGCTTATAGTGGCTTGCATTACCATTATCCCGGCTCTTGGCCTGACAGACTTTCATACTAAAGGCGAGCCTCGCGAGGCTGTGGTAGCTTATACAATGCTTGAGAATGGCAATTGGGTTCTACCGCGCAATAATGGCGGCGAAATCCCCTATAAGCCGCCGTTCTTCCACTGGACCATAGCTGGCGTATCGCTGCTTAACGGAGGTGTTGTAAATGAATTTACATCCCGCTTCCCCTCCGCAGTGGCTTTGATTGCCATGACCATGGTGGTTTTCATATTCTATAGTCGCAGAAGAGGGAGCAATATCGCTCTTCTCACGGCTTTTGTCAGCCTGACGGCTTTTGAACTGCATCGGGCCGGTGCCAACTGCCGCGTCGACATGATGCTTACCGCTCTTTCGGTCGTATCTCTGTGTCTTTTCTATAGATATTGGGAAAGAGGGCTTAAAGGCGTGCCATGGCTCGCAATCCTGCTGATGAGTTGCGCCACTTTGACTAAAGGTCCGGTTGGTACGCTGATTCCATGTCTGGCATTCGGCGTCTTTTTACTCTTGCGTGGGGTAAATTTCTTCAAGGCATTCGGACTTCTGACGGTCTGGGGACTCGCCTCCCTCGTACTTCCTTTCTGCTGGTACTGGGCGGCATATCTTCAGGGCGGCCAGGAGTTCCTCGATCTTGCACTTGAAGAAAACTTCGGCCGGATGACGAGTACCATGAGCTATGAATCCTGCGTCAATCCATGGCCATACAATTTTGTTACGCTTGCCGGCGGATATATTCCATGGATTCTGCTTGTTGTCCTCTCTTTATTCACGCTTCACTTTAAGTTTGCGAAGCACCTGAAGACATCCGGCTCAATAAAATCGTTGCCGGAACGGATTCTGCACTGCGATCCGGTCAATATGTTCTCTGCCGTCTGTATTGTGGTGATTTTTCTCTTCTATTGCTTTCCGCAAAGCAAACGCAGCGTCTATCTGATGCCTATATATCCGTTTATCGCTTATTTCCTCGCATGCTACTTGGTTTATCTCGTAAAGGCGAAATCGGCATCCATACGCATTTACGGCAACACTCTGGCATTCGTTGGAATCATGCTGACCGGAATATTCATAGCGATAAAATGCGGGCTGATTACCTCCGGGATTTTTTCAGGGAGCCACGCGGCCGAGAATGCCGCCATGTTGCACGAACTTGAAAGAATCAACTGGTGGCGATGGCTTCCAGCCGTTGTGCCTACGGCATTGTCGATAGGGTGGTGGTATGGGACTTCCAGACAAAAGAAGCATTCCATTGGCTATCTTTATGCTATCTGTGCAATGACTTTCGGATTGTATTTTGCGCTCGACACAGTCTACCAGCCACATATTCTACATGCGAAATCGCAGCGGATTGTTGCCGAACAGATTGATGAGATCGCACCGGCTTCCGCCGGAACGATATATGAATTCATCGAAGAGGGTGAGACCGCATTGGGCGACCCGATTCATTTCTTCGAGATTAATTTTTATCTTGGAGACCGCATTGAAAATTTTCGCAGGAACATGCCGTCGGATGGGTTCCTTCTGATTAATGCTGGTGAAGACGATAAGTTTTTCCCGCTGTTTGAAGAGGAGGGATATAGATTCGAGGAGGTCTATAGTTCACCGGTCAGCTTCCGCCCGGTTCGCCTGTATAAATTTAATCGTCAGAACGAGGCCTTTGACCAATAGTCTGACTACGAAAAGAAATCCCCGCCCAAGAGTCCTGTTCAATACGAACCATTAGGCGGGGATTATTGTTTAATTTATTCCTGAATCAGTCAATCTGAATCACAAGGAAATTGCTGACGCTCCAAAAGCGCGATGGGTTCTGAATACGAAGCACCTTGTTGCCATTAGGCGCATCGACAATTGTATAGGAATCGGAAGGCTGGTTTGTAAGCACCTTCGCTTTTTTCGAATGCAGGTCGATTGATGAAAGCGTGCGCTTGTCGGCGGTGGTAAAGTAGCTCTGCTCAAAATCCTGCGGAAGTATTTTGGTCTTACGAAGGAACCCCGTGGAGATAAGCTTATGATCCTTCAGCTCGGATTTGCTGCCGATTGCATAATAACATGTATTAAGCTCGTTGGTGACGGCTACCGCCGTCTGTTCGGCCTGATCTTTTGCCGCAGTAACAGCTGTTACCTCTGTATTCAGGGAGTCGATATTGGCAGTAAGATGCTCGATATGAATGTTTGCTTTTTCGAGTTCACCGCGTAGGGATTCAATTGTACTTTCCTGGTTGGCAATCTGCTCTTTCAGGGTAGCGATGGACTTCTGCAAGGTGGCGTTGTTGGCCGACGAACCGCTCAGTTTCTTTTCCAGTTCTGCAAGACGGTCGCGACGCATCTGCAGGGTCTGCTGAATCACAAGCATGTCGTTTCGAATCTGCTCCCGGCGATCGTTGCTTTCGGCCGAAAGATTGGCAGAGGGTGTCGAGAGGATATTTTCCATCTGCTTGATCTGGTTCATGCCCTCGGTCACATCGTTCATTAGGGCAAGTAGAGAGTCCTGATCGGCCAATGCCTGCCGAAGCGAATCTGCCGTAGTCGGTCCCTCGTAGTGGTCGGCCACATTGTCGGCCTTTTTCGTACAGCCTGTAAGCATAAGCAGAGAGGCTGCAAAAATAGAAACAATTTTACGCATAATGGTCTGTTTCAAAAATTAGTTGATTAACGTATTCTGTACATTATATGGGCTCCGGCGCATCCACATCTTTTTTAAATTTATTACGATGCACTTTCTGCTCTGTCCGTTCCGATTTGTAACCTGACACGACTATAACGCATTCTCCCCGCGGATTGTTCAATTTGAAATAATCCAGGAGTTGACCGAGACTGCCTCTGTGGGTGGTATCGTGCAGCTTGGAAATTTCACGCGATACTGAGGCCTGACGATCCTCGCCAAATGTTTCGCATAAATCACCAAGTGTACGGACGAGCCGCAACGGAGACTCATAGATTATCATTGTTCGTGGCTCAGTGGCAAGTTCCGCAAGTCGGGAAGCGCGTCCCTTTTTAGGGGGGAGGAACCCTTCGAAAGTGAAACGTTCACATGGAAGACCGGAATTGACAAGTGCAGGCACAAATGCCGTCGGCCCCGGAATGGTCTCCACTTCCACGCCGGCTTCGCGGCACGCTCTGGTCAGCATGAATCCGGGGTCGGAAATTGCCGGAGTCCCGGCGTCGGAGACGAGCGCGATTGTCTCTCCGCTCAAAAGGCGGCCAACAATAGGCTCGATGGTCTGATGTTCATTGAACTTATGATGGCTCATCATCGGTGTCTTAATATCAAAATGACGCATCAGTACACTCGAGGTTCGCGTGTCCTCCGCAAGGATCAGCGAGCATGTTTTTAAAATCTCAATGCTTCTCGGTGCCATATCGCCGAGGTTGCCTACCGGGGTGGGTACCACATATAGTTTTCCGGACATATGTGCTAAATATTAAGTTGAAAACATTTGCTTTGCAGTCAGAATCTCAAGTAAATCTCAAATGTCGAAAAAAGGCTGTAAGAAAGAGATGAACGCTTTAGATTCCGGCTGTTTGAGGTTTAAGCCATATCGTTCGGCCAGAAGGTGTGATACTTCGCTAATATCTGAACATTCTGCTATATCCGTAAGTGCGGATTGCATTCTCGATGCCGAACCTTGAAAAAGCGCACGCCTGAACAGGAATACATCGTTAATGCTCATTGCCCGCTTAAGATCGGCGGCTGACGGCCCTTCTGGCAAAGCATCCGCAGTTTCCTCAGCTTCGGCGGTCTCGGCTTCTATTTCCGCAGCAGTGTCAGATTCAGAATAATTGCGGCTATTGTCCTCAGCACCGGCCTTTGCTTCCAGTTCGGCAATGGTCTCAATCATTTCTGTCGCCGATTCGGCGTCCGTGTCAGCCGTATCATCGCTGGCAGAGGGATATTCGTCGATGTGCATGGCAGCTGGCGCGCATAGCTCCGCCGATACATTATATTCAGCCGACATATCGCCTGTTGTCATACTATACAGCCGTGCGATTTTCTCACATGTGGAATGCTCCGGAAAACTAAGGCCATTGTCTTTTGCCACAAGGAGTTCTTCGGCTATGTCGGCGGTGAGTTGCAGCAACTCGGTTATCAGATCATCGTTCATATTCTCAATAATTTCGGACTAAAATTACAATTGTTGCGTGAATTGTTTTTCCAGAAAAGTTTCAATCGACTTGACAACGCGTGCGCGAGTCGTAGTAAAATCGTTGACCATCACCACAACGACATGAGTGGGCAGACCTTTCATATCCAGTTTATATCCCGCATATGTCTGGACTCCGTTCATCGAACCGCTTTTCAACGCGAGCTGACCAGCAAGCGGAGAGTCTGAGAGAAGGCGGCGCACGGTGCCTTCCCTGCCAACCAGAGGGAAATAAGCGATATACCTCGAGCCCCATGGCTGGCGTGCACAATATGCGAGCAGAGAAGCCATAAATCTGGGAGTCATTGAATTGGCCCGTGTAAGTCCGCTGCCGTCGAATATGCGTGCCGACTCAACATCAATGCCATTCTCGGCCAGCAAAGCCGTCTCACGCTTAAGAGCATCGGCACGATTGCCCCATGGTGCCAGTTTGCGAAGCATGGCTTCGGCATAAAGATTATGGCTCGTTTCAAGTGTCACACGTAATATCTCGGCCAATGTAGGGGATATTATGGTGGCAATCGAACGCATGGGAGCCGGAGTGGGTGCCACATCATTCCAGTCTACGTCGATACTGTCATGGTCAAGCCGCTCTTCAAGTGCGATGAGAAATTCCTCTCCCGGATCCTCAAGCGCAAATTGATTTGTTGCATTATCACGAAAGTTAAGCGCATAAAGTCCTGCGCCGTAGGCATGCCTTAAATCGCCCATTTCCCAGGTTCCTATCGGGCCTTGCTCCTTAAATCCGACCGAATCAATCTCAAGGGCGCCATAAATCTCATTTATATGCGATTCGTGTAATGCTTTGGTGATTGCATTGATGATGTTGCCTTTCCCGGCAAATCGTCCGGATTCAATGGTCGGATCGCCGGATGCCTTCACTATAATATCTCCATATAGTCGGCCGCAGCCGTCGTCGGAACCACGAACAAACACTTCCGTCTGATAAGTATCATCCGCCAGACCGGCCATTTCAATAGCCGCAGCGGTCACACATTTGTTAATACTTGCCGGAGTAAGCATTCGTTCGGCATTATACTCCGCGACAGTCTCTCCCGTCGACAAATCCATCACTATAATGCCGACATTCGCATTGTTCGAGCGAGGGAAAATCAGTGGGGCCTGACCGTAAGCCGTGCAAAATCCTATTGCAAGACATAGGACTACCGATAGCCACCGCGACGTTATATGGTTGATAGTACGCATTCTGTATACCTCTCAGAAGTTTATAGCTCAATGCGAAGTTAGCGATTCTGTAACGTTATCGCCAACTTTTCGCCGTTAATGTTTCCCAATCACGCAGGTTTTTATCAAGCGGCTTCAAAATATACGTGAGAATGTAATACCCATGGAATTTTTACGTTTAAAATATACGTGGATGCGTATCTGCGCCCTCTATCGCCATACAAAGACGACACCATATTCCAGATGAAATTATTTTCACGACTGACAATCTCACTCGCCATTCTTTCGATTTCTGCTGTTTGTAGTGGAAACGCTTTCGCACAGGATGGTTCTACCGCATACAATTATTTGAATATCACTCAATCCTCGCGTATCTATGCTCTCGGAGGTGTCAATATTACCGCCGTTGAGGATGAATTGAGCGTTACGGATCAGAACCCGGCGCTCCTTGGGCCCGAAATGAGCAATCAGATTCTCGTGGATTATATGAGATATATGGGCGGAAGCAATTTCGCAGGCGTAAGATATGCCCATAGTGCTACCGAGCGTGGCGCGTGGAGTGCCGGAATCCGTTATTTCGGCTATGGCAAAATGACAGAGACTGATGAGTTCGGCAACATTACAGGCTCATTCTCTCCGAAAGATGTAAACTTCTCCGGATCATTTTCATACGACATTACCGACCGGCTTCGCGGCGGAATAGCGCTTAAAATGCTTTATAGCAGCTATGAAGCGTATTCAGCCTTTGCTATAGGCGTTGACCTCGGCATCAACTACTATAATCCTGACAGCGAATGGTCGGCCTCGGCCGTAGTTGCAAATCTCGGCGGACAGCTGAAACGATTCAACGAAACGCACGATCGCCTTCCCATCGACATCCGGCTTGGTGTAGCAAAAATGTTCAGCAACATCCCCATACGATTCTCCATAACGGCCTGGAATCTCACAAAATGGCATCTGCCGTATTATAAAACCGGTGATGGGACGCAACCGCTTGAGGAGAAAGATTCATTTATGAGCAATCTTTTCCGCCATCTGGTTTTCGGCGTCGATTTCATACCGAATGAACGTTTTTATGTTGCCCTCGGCTACAATTACAAAACCCGAACCGACATGAGCACTTATCAGCGAAGTTTTTTCAGTGGGTTCTCCCTCGGCGCAGGCATGAACCTACGCCGTTTCAGTTTCGGATTGGCTTTCGCACAGCCGCACTCCGGGGCAACTACGCTGATGCTCAACCTGAATATGAACTTGAACGAACTTCTTAACTGAAAACAGCATATCACCACTTCAAGAATATTACAATGGAACCCAAAATATTGATAGCTCTCGACGGCTATTCCTCTTCAGGGAAAAGCACCATGGCAAAAGCACTCGCAGCCCGGTTGGGCTATAGTTATGTAGATACCGGTGCGATGTATCGCGCCATCACATTACTTGCAATGCGAAATGGGCTCATTACGCCCGATGGAAATGTGCACGTCGGGGCCCTTGAAGCGCTTCTTCCCGAAGCCGGAATAAGTTTTTGCCGCATGCCCGACGGCTCGCAGCATACGCTGCTCAAGGGCGAAGACGTGGAGCAGCTCATCAGACGAATGGATGTGTCGTCGAATGTATCGATTATCTCAGCCATTCCTTCCGTTCGCCATTGCCTTACCGCCCTGCAACAGAAGATGGGGCAGGAGCGCGGTGTCGTGATGGACGGCCGTGACATAGGCACAACCGTCTTTCCCGATGCCGAACTGAAGATTTTTGTTAACGCTCCGGCTCAGACTCGCGCTCAGCGTCGGTTTAAGGAGATGGTCGAAAAGGGTATTCCAGCCACTTTCGAGGAGGTGCTCGCCAATGTGGCTCATCGCGACCATATCGACGAGACACGCAGGGAAAGCCCTCTACGCCGGGCTGACGATGCAATCGACCTCGACAACTCCGACATGACAATCGACCAACAGAACCAATGGCTCCTTGACCGCGCGATGGAAGCCATCAATAAAAAAGCCTCCTTGCTCAATGATTGTTGAAATCGATGCTGATTCCGGCTTCTGCTTCGGCGTTGTCAACGCCATTCGTAAGGCTGAGCAAGCCCTGGAGTCGTCCGGGGCGCTTTACTGCCTCGGCGATATTGTGCACAACAGCGATGAGGTCGCACGCCTGGCCACGCGCGGTCTCAACGTCATCACTCACGAGGATCTGAACCACCTTCATGATACTCAGGTACTTCTGAGGGCGCATGGCGAACCACCCTCTACTTACCGGACTGCTGAACAAAACCATATCGAGATTATCGACGCCACCTGCCCCGTGGTTCTTAAACTACAGCAGCGAATCAAGCAAAGCTATTCATCTGCAGAAGGAACACGTCCGCAGATTGTAATTTATGGCAAAAAAGGACATGCCGAAGTCAACGGCCTTGTAGGTCAGACCAATGGCGAAGCAATCGTAATCGAGGGGCTGCATGAACTGGACCGCATAGACTATTCGCGGCCGGTTGCATTATACTCCCAGACAACCAAATCGCTTGTGGGATTCAAGGAAATTATAGCTGAAATACGCCAACGGATGCACCCCGGTATTCCGTTTGAGAGCTACGATACCATCTGCCGTCAGGTTGCCAACCGGGCGGAAAATATCAAGCGGTTTGCACAATCTCACTCGGTTGTTCTGTTCGTCGCCGGAAAAAAAAGCAGCAATGGGAAAGTCCTGTATGCAAACTGCTGCGAGGTCAATCCGCATACCCATCTTGTCGCAAATGCCTCGGAAGTTAAGGCCGAATGGATTAAAGGTGCTGCAAGTGTCGGAATCTGCGGTGCCACCTCCACACCGCGTTGGCTAATGGAGGATGTCAAGACCAGGGTGCTCGATATAGTACCCACAAATACATCTGAATCTGATGAATGATTTCGTAGCAGTCGACGTTGAGACCGCCAACGGAGCCCCGACAAGCATCTGCTCAATTGGTGCTGTAAAGGTTCTTGACGGTGAAATCGTCGAAAGCTTTTACGAACTTGTGAAACCGGAACCCAATTTTTACTTCCGCCATTTTACGGAAAACATCCATGGCATCGACCGCTCGATGACAGATTCGGCCGCCACATTCGATACCGTATGGCGTCGTGTCCACAGATTTATCGGAGCGCTTCCTCTTGTGGCCCACAACAAAAATTTTGATGAAAGCTGCATTCGGGCCTGTTTCCGTTGCTACCGGATGGATTACCCCGACTATCCATTCTATTGCACTCTTAAGGCTGCCCGGCGCAAGATTCCGAAACAAATGTGCTCATCGTATTCGCTCCCCTCATTATGCGATTTTTTCGGGATTCCTTTTTATAATCACCACAACGCATTGGCCGATGCCGTAGCCTGTGCCAAACTTGCAATGACCCTTTTATGACTCGCAGAATATTTCATTCGCTTTCTTTTCTGACACTTTTATTAATTGCATCCACTTCTTGTTCGGGTGGAAAAAAAGCCTCCAGCGAGGATATTGCAAATGCAGCCGCTTTGGGCAGAGAACGCGCTCTTGAACTTGCGCCGCCTGCCATAGGTCAGGATACCCTTGCTATTGAAAGTATCTTGCTTGATGTGCGCGAACGCGAAGAACGCCTGCGCCGGGCCGGATACAACGACATGGCAGATTCTTATATTGATGGATTTCTCCAGACGCTCGATTCTGTGAATCCTGCGCTTGCGTCCGAGATTCGCTGAGTTGAAATCGCAAAAAAAGAGGGCGTGTCATAATAGCCCATCTGGGTCGTCGCCTGAGGGGTTCGGGTTCGGTCATTGACCTTAGTCAACTCCCTTCGCCCTCACCCTCAAGCTCCTACCATCTGGACCATTCTGACAGCGCCCTCACCATTCGGGTAAAAAATAGGGCGATGTGTCAAATTATGGAATTTTGACACACCGCCTTTATATTCTGGATTCGCGGATGCTATATCAGCAGGCCTTGAAACTCATGTCGAGCCCTTTCACGGAATGGGTAAGCGCACCCACAGAGATGAAATCGACACCGCACTCTCCATAATCACGAAGCGTATCAAGGGTTATTCCCCCCGACGATTCAATCTCAACATCCGTGCCGTTGTGCACATGCGAATCTGCCTGAAGCTGTGCATCAGGCGCTTTATACGCCCGGATATGCGTCACGGCTTCCATCGTGCGGGCCGGTGTGAAGTTGTCGAGCATAATGCGGTCTACTCCGGCTGCCAGGGCCAGATCGATTTCTTCCGTGTTACGCACCTCCAATTCAATCTGAAGGTTCTTGCCGTTGTCTGCGCACCATTTTTTTGCAGCTGCGACAGCCTGAGGTATGCCCCCGGCAAAGTCAACGTGATTATCCTTTATGAGAATCATGTCGAACAGCCCGATACGGTGATTGCTTCCGCCTCCGATTCTCACGGCCTCCTTTTCAAGCAGACGCATACCCGGAGTAGTCTTACGCGTGTCGAGCACTTTAGTCTTAAGTCCGGCAAGCCGCTGTTGGTACCGATCGGTCATTGTTGCCACACCACTCATGCGCTGCATGATGTTCAGCATAATTCGTTCGGTCTGTAAAAGCGAGCGCACCGGTCCTTCCACGACAAAGGCAATATCGCCCGGACGCACATGCGCGCCGTCAGATATATATTCCGTCATCTTTAACGACGGATCAAATTTATGAAACACCTTACGGGCTATATCAACCCCGGCAAGAATGCCTTCTTCTTTTACAATGAGTTGCTGTCGTCCGGTTTCCTCGGCCGGTATTGTCGAGAGGGTAGTGGCGTCGCCATCGCCCACATCTTCAGCAAAAGCCAATGTGAGAAGGTCATCGATCAGTTCATCACGGGTTTTCATTTACTTGAGAAATTTTGAGGTTATTGCTACCACAAAGGTACAGATTTTCATAGTATATAGCAATAATTATCGTCGGGTAGCTGTCATAAAACTGCGGAAAAATAGAGCGGCCGCCAGAAAAAGAGATACGGAGAAACTAAGCACGATTCCCCACGTTCCAAGTTTCAGCGGAAAGGCGAGCGTCCATGAGGTGGGCAACCCCACAACGACATAGCTGACGACTGCAATCCAGAGCATCGGCATCACGCGGGAGGTGCCGCGCAACGCATTGGCGAATGTTACCTGCGTAGCATCACCAAACTGATAAAGCGCAAGCGGTACGACCAATCCGGTTGCCATAGACAACACCTCGGCATCGGTAGTAAAAAGTCCCATAAGCGGGCGCGCGAAGAAGATGAATATGCAGGTGGAAATCATGGCGAATACAAGCATGACCAGATAACCGTCGAATGCTACCCGCCGACATGCCGGCAATCCGCTTGCTCCGGCTATGTTCGATACACTCACCGCTATTGCGGTTCCGATACTGTAGTAAACGCAGAACCCGAGCGAGCCTATGATTACAATAATCTGGAATGCCGCAAGAGAAATCGTTCCAAGCCAACCGGCCATTACGGCACAGAAAGAAAAGGCTGAAGTTTCACACGACATCTGAAGTGCCACCGGCCAGGAGGTAGCTACTACCTTGCCGAACATCGGACGGCTTACCGACAATCTACGGTCGCGGAAGCCCGATTTGTACTCCCGATAAGCCGGACTAAACAAAAATACAGCCATGATGGCAATAGCAGCCAGTACGCGCACACAAAATGTGGAAATTCCAGCTCCGGTAAGTCCGAGTTCAGGCGCACCCCAACGTCCGTAAATCAGCATATAGTTGCCTACGATGTTGAGAAGATTGCACACAAGAAGAATCCACATCGGCATCTGTGTGTTCCTGATTGCAAAGCTCCACTGGGCAAATGCATTGAAAACCGAGACGAAAATCACAGAACTCAATATAATCAGGTAGAACGGGCGTATAAGCGGAAGCAGTTCATCTGGCTGCCCCATTCTGTCGAGATAAAAATAGGCGCATCCCATTATTGCCGTCAATATTACTCCGACTGCAAGATTTGCGTAGACACCCGCGCGAAGCACCAGGCCTATCCGGCGACGTCGGCTGCGGGCATACAGCATACCGATTATAGGAGTCAGCCCATAGGAGAACCCCATGGCGCAGAGGAGGACAATATTGAAGACGTTAACAACAAACGATGCCGATGCCAAAGCCTGTGTAGAGTAATGGCCCACCATTATATTGTCTGCGAATCCAACAAGAATAAGACTTATCTGCGAAATCAGTACCGGTAATGCAAGCTTCATAAGCCGGATGCATCGTTCAACAACCGCAGGAGAATCCGATGTACAATTAGTCATTATTTGACTTCTTAAATTAGAATTTGACTTCTTAAATTAGAATATGGCGCCCGGAAAAGGCCGGAATACTCAATCGACTGCAAAGGTAACCATTCCTTCACTTATTCCCAATCCGGAAAAGTAGAGTGGCCATAACGGAGGCGGACCGGCAAGGGGGAATACAAAAGATGCTTCCCGTCGTCCCGACGGAGAGCATCTCATGGAGTAAATCTCATTATGTCTCTCAAAAGCTTTCGTAAGTAACTGGTCGAAATTATTTTGATACTTCCGGGAGGAAATCTCCTGAAATTTTTACCGTGGATATATTGAAATAATAAAATCAGGAAAGAATAAAATAACTTTGAACAGTTAGTTATCTACGTTCTATAGCGAACGTTTTATCGCAGGTATGGCAACCAGGCCTATGCCTACCAGGGTAGTGGCCGGTAGTGCTATTGCCAGCGTTAAAGTCGTTGATGTCAGCCCATTGTTGATTGTGTCGGTTACAGCATATATCCATCCCGACACCATGGCGAGTGCACCAAGGATGTAAAAGAGGCTTACGCATACTGACATCGGAGTCCATGCCATGGCCTCGGGAAGGCGGTTTAATATCTTCTTGACCAACCATGGGTTTTCCGGAGCTTCGGGCAACTCCTTGTGAAACATTTCGCGTATTTCACGGTCAAGGCCGCTGTATTCGGATTTCTTCATAATCATATTCAGTTTTTGCCCATCACCTTTGCCATATGGAGCCGCGCACGGTTCAAATGCGATTTCACAGTTCCTTCCGGCATTGAGGTGATCTGGGATATTTTCTTTATAGGCTGATCTTCCAGATAGAAAAGCAGGCTTACAATTCTTTCATTCTCGGGGAGCATCTTCAGAAGCGAGGCCACATCCATCGACGCCTCGGTTGCATCATGTGGCCTTACACTGTTTTTGTTTCCAGCCACATCGACATCAAAGGCACTATAAGGGATCTCGGCGTCGACGGAACGCTTTCTACGATATGACACGAACTCGTTGACTGCAATTCTATAGAGCCAAGTCTTGAAGCCAGATAATCCTCTGAAGCTACGTATGGCCAGCCAAGCCTTAATGAAAGTTTCCTGAGCCAGGTCGTCGGTCAGCGCAGCATCTCCCCCGACCATATTCATCAGGAAACGTTTAACCCCCGGCTCGTAGGCAACGACAAGCCGCGAAAAAGCCTCGCGGTTGTCGGTGGCCATACATTGTGCCACAAGTTTCATTTCTTCGAATTTGGAAAGCATCAAGAAATGTCGGCTGAAATGCCGGGGTTAAGCTATGGTTGGTAACGTAGATTAATTCAAAGTGGTAAGTACAGTTTATTCAGTACGCGTGTTCAGGATTCCTTCGGGGGAACCGGCGGGGGGCACTGCTGATAATCAGACATCCCTGATGGTGTGGCCGTCGGATTTGATTGAGGGGTCTCATATCTCTGCTGCGGCTGATAGCCGTAAGGATGCTGATAAGGCTGCTGGAAAGGCTGGGGCTGGCCAAAGGGAGCCTGCGGCTGGTAAGGAGTGCGTTGTGTACCGGGGCGGCGTAGCCGTTCATTGGAATATCCGGGTACAAAATAATAGCTGAGCAGCTTTGCAGCCCCGATGAAAATCAATATGCCACCACAAAGGAATGCTGCAGAGGGCACACCGTTCACGAGAAAGAAAAGGAATACCGGCACACCGATGCATACAAGCATAATTCCGGTGGAGAATCGTCTTGGATCGCGCTGACTTAAAGGCTGCGCGGCAAACATCTTCGTCGAGTTGGCTGCCGAAATCTGGCTTTCATCGCCTATAGCCGCTTCCGACGATGCGGGCTGGGAGAAGAAGGCATCGGGGAGGGTATAATCATTGTCAATCGCCTTACTGATCAAAGCGTTTTTATCGCGGTTTCTACGGATAAAATAGTTGGTTAGAAACCACACGATACATACAATTGCAGCACATGGTAGTCCAAATACTATCCCGACAATAGGAACGACATGATCTGCCACAGCTTCAGTCATACGGTTGGTACCGTAGTCCACATCTGCCGAGTCGACAGTCATCAAGGCCTCCGACGATTCTACAGAAACATCGCTGTCTGAAACTTTATAGGCCGTTCCGTCTTTAAGAATGTACTCATCTCCGTCAATCATAGTATAGACGGCACCTACAGGCGCCTGGATTGAATCGGCAACAGTTGCGGTAAGCGAATCGACCGCAGCGGCACTTTTAGCCTGGACCTCGATAGAGTCGGCTTTAGGACCTACAGAGGGAGGAGCAGCGCTCAGGGCGGCAGCAGAAACTGCGACACCACAGGCCAGCAAATAACTAAGTTTTGTCATATCGCGTAAAGAGTCTTTAAAAATATACTACGGACTTGGGGCGAAATCCTTGATGGATTTCATTTACTTTGACGTCGCACCTCGAAGAATGGTTGCAAATTAAACAAATATTTTTTTGTTAGCAATGAATCGATTTACTTTGCAGTCTGAAAACAGAAGCAATACAATGATCTTGTTCCCGAACGCCAAAATTAACATCGGCCTTGACATATTGAGGCGCAGGCCGGATGGCTATCATGATTTATCTACGGTGATGGCACCTACCGGCTGGACCGACATTCTTGAAATAGTGCCTTCAAAAGATGAAATTGACCGGCTTAGCGTTACCGGCCGTAAAATTGCTTGCCCACCTGAGAGCAATATTGTCATGAAGGCGGTTAAAGCCCTTAGAACTGAGTTCAACTTCCCGGCTGTCGACATTCATCTGCATAAGATAATCCCCGACGGAGCAGGTCTCGGAGGCGGTTCGGCCGACGCCGCCTTCACCATCCGGGGAATCAATCAGCTGTTTTCATTGGGTCTGACGGATGAACAAATGGCTGCTACCGCAGCATCGCTGGGTGCTGATTGCGCATTTTTCATATATAATCGTCCGATGATGTGCGAAGGAATTGGCAACGTCCTGTCGTCAACAGCCTTACCGATTCCCGACAATCTTCAACTTGCAATCATCAAACCCGAAATAAGCGTTTCAACAGCTCAGGCATACTCGAAAGTAATACCGGGAGTTCCTGCAACTCCTCTTAATGAAATCATTGAAAACACTCCATTTGAGCTGTGGCAAGGTCGCGTAAAGAACGACTTTGAAACATCAGTTTTCCTTCAATTCCCTGAAATTGAATTTATCAAGACCACGCTGCTCGACCTCGGAGCCATCTATGCCTCAATGAGCGGCAGCGGTTCCTCCGTCTACGGATTTTTCGACACCCCCGATGCCCTCCCCGAACTTCAGACCGCCTTCCCCACTTCCACCATCTTTTATGCGCCCTTTAACCCTCAACAAACCCTCTGCGACGGAGCATCGCATTAAAAATTTTGCAGAACTCGTCTGCCATTACAAAAAATTCCGTAATTTTGTCATGGGTTAGCATAGCGATAAGAGTAATTATTTGAAATTGAGCACTTTAATTTTAATATAATTGTCGCTAACCTCCAAATCTTTCAATCACTAAATTTTCATCGAACTCACGTTAATATAATTGAGTTTTTCCACCAATGACTGAAAATTCAACCGCTTAATGGGCAACCTCTCGAACTACTTCGACTATGCCGCCTTCGCCCGCGACCTTTTCATGTACGACTACTACATGGATAACGGCCACGTGTTCCGCCACTATTGAGGCTCGATAGCCTCCAGCCCCTCCGAGGGTCGGCGAAAGCCGGCCCTTTTTCAGTCGGCCATCTAAGGTAAAAGGAGCGTTTAAGGGCTGTTTAACAAACTTTTTCGCCAATTTTTACGTTATAATTTTGAAGATAGCGAAAAAGGTATTACCTTTGCATCAGAAAAAATACCCTTCGTAACTGAACGGCTACGTGAAAAGTGCGTAGCTCACAAGTGTAGGTTACGCGGGTTATTTTTTTGCCCTTTTGGTTCGTGATGTGTCGCGGGTATGATACTTCGGGATGAAACTCCAATGCCGGTAAACTTGTGTCCAACTATCGGATGGCACACGGATAGGGGTAGTTACCCCGATATTGAAATTGGGATAGATTTCTCTAATCCGGGCGTTTATATGCCTATATAATTTCAACTTTACGAGGGTTCTTTTGCCAACTTTATTCTCTCCCTCTTTCTTTAATTTATCCTTCTCATTGAGTTTGAAGCATATTGCACCGAGAATAACGTCCATAAATTGCAAGGGTAGATGTTGCTTTGAATCAACTTCTACAATGCCATCTTCGGCTATCTTCAATCCCATTTTCTTTAATACCGGGTCTTTAGCTAGTCCTCGGATATGTGCTATAAAATCATCGCGCTCACTTTGGCGCAAAGGTATCTCATCAAGATACAAGGTAAGCGAATCTAACTCGCCGACACCGGCATACGGCAGTCCAAAAGCATACTTGATAAACTGATAATACAGCATAGGATAATCTGCTTTTCTTTCTTCTGCCGTAATTCTCGCCGGGGTATATTGATTATGTCTGAAGAAAATCCTAATCTTAATCTTATCCTCTTTGGCAAGGTCAAAAAGCTCATCTACCAGACGAATATATTTCTCGTAATGATATTCGTTAACTTTCTGCCATTTAATTTCATCTTTTATTCCTACTTCCTCTACTATGGAACGCATACGCTCCAAGACCTCACGATGATGTCGTGAGGGAACAAGTATGCCTCCGTAGAAATTGGAATAAAATTCTCCGTGGCGGTCGCTTTCGTCAAGCCAAATAAATATCATTTCGTCTTTATTTCAAAGTACAAAGTTACACATTCTTATTGGATTTCAGTGTCTTTTACCCCGCTTATTTATAGCGGTACTTTTGTGGCAAAGCAAGATTAAGCCATGCCACAGCCTAAATACAACCTACATCTGAAAGGCTTCGTCGGAGGTTACGACTTCGACCGCGATTATGTGGACTACATACTCGCCAAGAACCCCGGCAAGCCGGTGAACGTGCTGATTGACAGCACAGACGGCTCGCTCGCCACCGCGCTCTCCATATCGTCGGCCTTCAAGCGGCACGGCGACGTGTCGGTGCATTTCGTCGGCATGAACGCCTCCGCAGCCACCATCGCTTCCCTGGGCGCGAAGCACGTCAGCATCGACACCGCCGCCTGGTACCTCGTGCATAAATGCTCCAACGAGTTTTTCAAGTGGTCGAGCCTCAATGCCGACCAGATGGCAGACCTCATAGCCGCCCTTGAAAAACAGAAATCCGACCTCGACAAGCTCGATGCCGGGGTAGCCGCCATGTATGCCGCCAAATGCCGTAAGGACCCAAAGGCGTTGCTCGACCTTATGAAAGTCGGCGGCTGGCTCTCGGCGAAAGAAGCCCTCGAATGGGGCTTTGTCGATGAAATCACCGACGAGCCGGAGGACACCGCCCCCAGGCTCACCGACGCCACCGCCTCGGCGATGGCCGCTGCCGGTATGCCAATCCCCAACGTGCCTGTTGCCGACCGCGAGAGCGCGTTAGGCAAGTTCTTCGCCGCAATCGCCGCCATGTTCCGACCGGGAGCCGCTGCGACACCCGAAATCACAAACCAAACCAATACTCCCGATATGTCAACAATCATCCTCCCGGCCCTCTGCGCCGCACTCGCCCTCGATGCCGTCGAGCTTTCCGGCGACAAGGCCACCGCAACCCTCTCCGTGGAGCAGCTTGCCAAAATCGACAAGGCTCTCACCGGCAACGCCGCAGACCTCAAAGCCAAAGACACCGAAATCGCCACTCTCAAATCGCGTATCTCCGAACTGGAGAAGAAGCCCGCCGAATCCACCTCGGCTGTCATCGACGACAAGGGCAAGCCTGACAAGCCCGAAAATCCGATGGATGCCTTCTCCGCCTCGGTTCGCCGCGCCCGCGAGATCTACGACATGCTGCCGTAAAGCCCGCGCCCGCTCATCCTCCCTCATTAACCAAAATTCAAGTACATTATGCCCGACTTACTCCATTCAATCCAAATCACCGACCCCGATTATGAAAGGGCGGCTATCACTTGGAAAAGCGACTTTCTCCTTATGCCGCTTTTCGCCTGTGAGGAAGCCCTGAAATATATGCAGGGGATGCCCGGCGTAACCACGCCCACGAAGCTGCCCTCCGTCGAGGGCGCGGGGCAGTTCGCCCCTTACCGCCGCGACCGCCGCAGCGCGTCGGCCACGAAAGTAGGCTACCGTGAAATCACCTCGTACCTCGGCAACGTCCGCGAGGACTTCGAGCCTCTGGAAATCATTCAGACGCTTTTAGGGCGCGGCACCGCCACCCTCGGCGATGCGCAGATGCAGGCCCCCTCGGCACGTATGGTGATCGCCGCCGTCATGCGCTCGCTCGGACACCATCTGCACGAGGTTCTTTTCACCGCCAGGCGCAACCCCGACGGCGACACCACCGCCGACCTTTTCGACGGTTGGGGAACAATCCTCGACCGCGAGATGGCCGACGGCAATATCTCCGTGGCGAAGAACAACCTCATCGAGCTTACCGAGGCCATAGACGGCACAAATGCCGTGGACGTGGCAAAAGAGGTCGAGCGAAGCTGCGACCCGCATCTGCGCAAGCAGCACAAATTTCTGTTCTGCGACCCCGGCTTTGCCGACAGCTACAACGATGCCTACCTCGTTACCCATAACGCCGTGCCGTACAACAAGAAGTACGAGCAGCCCATTGTAGAGGGCAGCTTCAATAAGACCACCATTGTGCCGCTCGACTGCCTCGCCGGTACGGACAAGTACATCGTCACTCCCGGCTCGAATATGCTCTACGCCTACGACAACATGAGCGACCTCACACGCATGGAGGTGAAGCGTTGGGAGCCGTAGGCCATGACAATCGCCGCCGCAATATTCTTCGACACCCAGTTCCGAAGCATCGACCGCCGCTTCCTCAAAGTCGTCAAACTCAAAACCGCTTAACTATGGCTACCGCTACATCTTCCTGTCTTAACATACAGAAATCTCTCTCGTGATGCCAGGGCACCCCCGAATACGCCGGTGTGCGCCGCCGCATCTACTATCTTGCTAAGAGCGAGATAGTGGCGTGGCCCACGCTTGAGCGCGACGCCAACTGCCTACCGCACCAGGCGTTTCTTCCTCGCCGTTTGGAAACGGAGCGTTTACGGCAAGACCTTGACAGAGATTAAGGCCGACGATGCCATGATACCGAAAGTTGCCGGGGCCACCGCCGCGCTTCTCGCCGATGTCCTCGGCAATAACCTCGCTGCCGGAGGCTGGGCGATAATCACCACCCCGAAACGCCGACACCTTCAGCGCAACTTCGCTTCGCTCGTCGCCGACCGCATAGCCTCGCTTCTCGGCATACCTTTTTATGAAGATGTCGCGCTCTGCCGCTCGAAACAGCGGGTGAACGCGACCTTTACAATGAATGTCTGCCCCTCGGAGCAGAATATTATTGTTTTCGATGATTTCGTTACCACCGGCCAAACGATGCTCTCGATGAAACGGCTCTTTCAGCCGACAAGTAAGAATCTCGTCTTTATCGCCGGGATTAACAACAAGGCATAGATTTAGCCATCCCCATGAATATCAAAACTTTCAATGCTTTGTGAGGCCAAATCAATAACGACATCAATAGCCATTATACCACCATCTTTTGTGTAATATAGGAGGTTGCCTTTTTCTTCGTCCATCCATTTTCTTAAAGCATCATTATCTTTTGCCACCAAGAAAATGTAAATTGCTCACTAAAGATACCATTCCACAGGCTTCTTGGCGTACTCCAAAATACGAAGCAGCTTATGCCTCATGGGGAAGACCGTGGGAAACCATCGAAATACCCTCCGATTCCATAGTTCCTATTCATTTTCAACACCCCCAAATACCTCAATACGACAAACCGATAGTTCTTCTTGTATCCGGCAACACATTTTCGGCAGCAGAAGATTTTACCGTTCTGTTCAAAAATGCCAAACGTGGCATTATAATGGGAACACCTACAGCTGGAAGCACAGGAAATCCCATTAGGTTTGATTTAGGTTGGGGCTATTGGGGTCGCATATGCACAAGACATGAAAAATTGGCAGATGGCACTGAATTTATCGGTGTTGGCATACAACCGGATAAAATTGTAGAAGAAACAGAAGATGTAATCTTTGGGAAAGATAATGCAATAGAAGCCGCTTTACAGGAATTGAAGAAATAAGCGCCTTTTCGTCCGCTGTGGAACGCATCTCGGTGCGTACCGCAGCCGCGTCCGTGAACGTCTCGCTCTATGCCGTAGACACTTCCGGCAGCGAAACCGCAGTATTCGCCGAGACATACTATCCTTACTCGGAGAACGTAACACTGCATGACTTCGCCTCAATCATCGAAGATGAAATGGCAATCACCGGCTCGCCGCTTCAGAAGTTCCGCATCGAGGCGGAAGCCTCCGACGGCACTTCTGACGACAAGACGTTCACAATCCTCTATTGCAGCTGCCATACGTCATGCCAGCCGTCAGGTATTGTAGCCTCGCAGTTCCTGACGACACGCAAGGTCATCGAGGCAACGGCTGACTACCCATTGCCGTTGTTCTATGTCCGTCCGCCTGTCGAGTACCTTGACCAGGAGCTCGTGTCGTTCCACGTAGTCTGCCGCCGCCAAGACACCGGGGATGTTCGCATCATCTTCGTCCCGAACGGACATACCGACTACGGCAAGGATTATGAATTGAAGATGCTGACCGTCAACCGCGAATGGCTCGCGGCACAGACGGCAAGCTCGTTCCCGAATATACCATACGACATCGTCGGCGTTACCGTCAGAATCGGGCAACGCTCCATAACCATCTATTACACGAAACGGAAACCCGACCTGCGGCTGTATTTCACCAACATGTTCAACGCCTTGGAGATTGCGGAGCTTGTAGGCGACACCACCGCCAAGACAAAGGTGAAGCGCACCGAGACCGTCTGCGACGGCATCGTGTCGTTCTACGACCAGTCCGTGGAGCAGTCATTCGAGTTCCAAGCCGCCGGACTTACCGCCGAGTATGCCGAGTGGCTCGGACAGCTCTTTATGTCGCGTGATGTGCGCATCATCAACAAGCCGTACCACGAGGAGGACAATTTGAACGAGCCTTATCCGTTGGTGCTGATTACTGACAGCACCTGCGAAGTGCAGGACGGAGACGAGGAACTCAACACGGTCAAGTTCTCGTACCGCTACACAAGCGACCGTCCCGAATCATCGGTCGCACTGCCCGACAGAATACATACCGACACTTTCAAAACACCTTTCTCATAATGGCACAAGCGATACACCATACAACGGCACTGACAATGCTCCATTCTGGCGACCCGGTAGACATCTCCTTTTGGAAACGGTCGGGCGAAATCGTTCATCTGCATAACTGCATCGCCTTGCCGTGCGCAGCATCGCAACGCTATGTCGGCACCCAAAACTTCAAGGTGCTTGCCTCCGGTCAGATCCGAAAAATCCGCCTCGTCTGCATTTTCCGCATCAACGGCCTCGAAATTTTCCTGTGAGGACACTCTCTGTTTCGCCGATTTTCGCTAATTTCGCGAAACAAATCACGCAACACCGATATGAATATTTTAATAGTAGGAGCTACTTCCGGGATTGGCAAAGCCCTTTATTCGCATTATATATCATGCGACAATAATGTCGCTATTATGGGGCGGAGAAAAAGCATACTTGATGAAATATACGCAGCAAATCCATCAAAAACTTTTTCTGCACAAACAGATATTTCAAATGTCAAGCCGTTCAACGATGCCTTTAACAGCATAATCAAATCATTATGCACCATAGACTTGGCAATTGTATGCGCCAGTGTAGGCGAACTTAATGAGACTCTCGATATTTCACAAGAGCTTACCACTCTTTCTACCAACGTTGTCGGGTGGACCAATGCGGTTGACACCATATATCATCACTTTGAGACGATGGGTAAAGGGCATTTGGTAACGATTACGTCTGTCGGCGGATTACAGCCAACACCTATTGCTCCCTCCTATAGCGCGAGCAAGGCTTTCCAAATTAATTACACCAAATCGCTGCAAGCCAAGGCGAAAAAGTCGGCCATAACAATCACAGAAATCCGTCCTGGTTTAGTTGATACGCGAATGGCAAAAGGAGAAGGTCTCTTTTGGGTAATGCCGCTTGAAAAGGTCTCAAAGCAAATAATAAGAGCTATTGACCATAAGAGAAGACTGTGTATTGTAACGAAGCGTTGGCATATACTCAACTTCGTAGTTAAACATTTTATGTAGTCGCGTCTTTTCACCCTGCATACTTGCTCCATAATTTTGTGGCATAACAACCCACAAGACTATGGAGCAATTACTTTTCAGTTCGGTAGAGACACTGCCCAACGCACGCGCCTCGGTGGCGTTCACCGAGCCTAAGCCGGTTTTCAAGGAGGACGGCGAGGTTACGCCTACAATCCTCTCCGACACCCACAGCTATATGCCGTGGGGTGCGACAAACCAAATGCCGTTCGACATTATCGACCTGATAGAATCGGACGAAACCCTTGCCACCTGTCAGATGTTCAATGCCGAAGTATGCTACGACTCCGGCCTTGTCTACGACTGCGCCCAAGCCTCCGCATCCGTCAGCGCGGAAGTCGAAGACTTCCTGCTTGACAACGACCTCGCAAGCTATTTCCTCGGCGTGTGCCAGGACTTCAAGCACTTTGCTTTCGCCGTGTCGGTGAGCATACTGAACACCGAGGGCACAAAGATTGTGCGCCTTATCCGAAAGGAAGCCTGTTACTGCCGCTTCGCCCCGGCAGCCGCCTCCGACACCCCGACCGAATCCATCAGGACACCTTCAATAATCCCTTCACATAATGGCAAACGCGATACATCATACCACGGCATTAACGATGCTCCACAGCGGCGACCCGATAGACCTTTCCTTTTGGAAACGCAATGGCGAGATAGTGCATCTTCACAACTGCATCGCCCTGCCGTGTGCAGCCTCGCAACGCTATGTCGGCACCCAAAACTTCAAGGTGCTTGCCTCCGGGCAAATCCGCAAAATCCGCCTCGTCTGCATTTTCCGCATCAACGGCCTCGAAGTTTTCCTCTAATCATGCCGTCTATCTCGCCGATTTTCACTAATTTTGTATTATGAAATCGCATGCAAAATTCATAATCGCAATATTGGCTTTTGTCTTTATGTCATTCAACGCAAAAGGTAGAATGATAAAAGAAACGCCTGTCGGAGAAATTCCCTTTGCTATCGCTGGGGATAGCCGTATATACGTTACCGCATTTGTCAACGGCTCTGATTCGCTCCGTTTTCTTGTCGACACTGGCGCGTCCTCCATTGTGCTTAACACCAACTCTCCTAAACTCAAAGGCTTAATCCATAATGGAGAGTCTGCCGATAATTTAGGTGCTTCCGGCGAAAACTCCGTTGAATACAGTAACGACAATTCTGTAAAGGTAGGCTCTATTCAATACGACAATGCCGGATGCGCTCACATTCCTTACCCACCCGAATATTGGGATGGCGTTTTCGGTCTTAACGGTTTGGCCGCATTTAATATTGAAATCAACTATGACGACTTCAAGATTTACTGTTATCCTAAAGATACATTGACGGTTGATGATTCATTCGTATCTTTCCCATTCATCTATAAGTATGATGTGCCATTTGTTCAGCTTCCTGTAAAACTGAACGGCAAGCTACATAATCTTCTTCTTGAAATTGATACAGGTTCCGACCGCATAATTGACTTGAACACTCCGTTTGTCAATAAAAACAGACTCCTTGACACGCAGAAACCATTTGCGATTTCTCGCATTGCAAGTTCGGATGGCGGTAGTGGAGAGTTAAAAAATGTATTTTTTGATGAAGTGATTGTTGGCCCTTATATAATGCCGAAAGTAGCTGGTGCATTTTCGACCCTCTCTTCCGGGATGCAGAGTAAAGAAGACATAGACGGTATGATTGGTAACAATTTCCTCAAACGGTTTAATATTCTCATTGATTTCAAGAGCAATAACATATATCTGCAACCTAATAATTTTTATTACACTCCATTTTACGATTTCCTCGTGAAATAAGCGTCTTTTCCACCGCATAGATTGCTCCATACCTTTGCTGCAAAAGCAACGATATGGAGCAATTACTTTTTAGTTCTGTCGAAACATTACCAAACGCCCGCGCCTCGGCAGCTTTCACCGAGCCGAAGCCGGTATTCAAGGAGGACGGCGAGGTTACGCCCACAATCCTCTCCGACACCCACAGCTATATGCCGTGGGGCGGTACGAATCAAATGCCTTTCGACATCATCGACCTGATAGAATCGGACGAAACCCTCGCCACCTGTCAGATGTTCAATGTCGAAGTCTGCTACGGCTCCGGCCTTGTCTACGACATAGCCAACGCCGCCGAGGCCGTCAAGGGCGAAGTCGAGGACTTTCTGCTTGACAACGACCTCGCAAGCTATTTCCTCGGCGTGTGCCAGGACTTCAAACATTTCTCTTTCGCCGTGTCGGTGATCATACTGAACACCGAGGGTACAAAGATTGTGCGGCTCATCCGAAAGGAGGCCTGCTACTGCCGTTTTGCCCCGGCTGACAAGCACGGACGCATACCGCGCCTCTATTTCGCCAACTGGCGAAAGTTCGCCACCCTCGACGACTGCGAGATTATAGAAATGCTCGACACCGCCGCGCCTTTCTGCGACCTCCGCGAGCGGCTTAAAAGTGGCTGCGCCACCCGCAAGTTCGCCATCGTCAGCCGTGTTCCCACGCCCGACAGCACCTATTATCCCATACCGTACTATGCCGCTCTGTTTCGCGGCAAGTGGTACAACATCAAGCAGCTTATCGGCCTTGCCAAAGAGGCGAAGCTCAAAAACTCCGCGCCCATCAAATACCATATCGAAGTGTCGCAGAAATACTGGGATTCGATTTTCAAGTCCGAGGGCATCACCGACCGCACCCGCCAACAGGCGCGCATCGTCGAGGAAAAGCGGCGCATACTCGACTTCCTCACCGGCGCCGAGAACTCCGGCAAGGTATGGTTCAGCACATTCTACGTCAACCCAAACGGCGACGTGCAGCACGACGTCGTAATCAATAAGATAGATTCCGACAAGGAGGGCGGCGACTGGGAGAGCGACATACCGGAGGCCGTCAATATGATATGCTTCACCCTGCGCGTCCACTCCAACCTCGTAGGCTCCGTGCCCGGCAAGGCGCAGACCAACAACTCCGGCAGCGACAAGCGCGAGCTTTACACCATCGCCCAGGCCCTGCAAAAGCCATATCACGACCTCCTTTTCACCGTCCACCGTATCATCTGCCGCTTCAACGGCTGGAAAGGCGTAAAGCCCGACGTGCCGTTTATCCAGTTAACCACCCTTGACGAGAACAAGGACGCAAAGACAGTAACCACATCACAGTCGAGAGAGGAAAGTCGAGGGCCGAGAGAGCATAAGCACTCCGAACCTTGACACAGCCATTTCTCTAAACTCTCGACCCTAAACTCTCGACTTTATGAAACTGATAACCAACGATGCCGACCTCCGCCGATATATCCCCAATCAAGTTGTCGCCGTCAAAGGCGAAGCCTCGCTCTTTGACAAAATCGCATACTGGCTCGACACCGCCGAGCAATGGATTTTCGCCACTTTCTGCCCCGAATCCGTCGTAGACGCTATCCTCGCCGACAATCCCCATTCCCCAATCCGCAATCCTCTCGCCGCTATCGCGGCGCACCGCGCCCTCGCCGACGCGATACCATCGCTCGACCTCGTGCAGACCGTCAACGGCTTTGCCGTGGTGAGCAACCAAAACCTCGCCCCGGCATCGCGCGACCGCGTGGATCGGCTCATCGCCGCCCATCGCTCCCAACGCGACACCGCCATTTCCGCGCTCATACCCCTCCTTGCCGCCCTTCCCGAATGGCGCGACACGCCCCAATGCGGCTATTTCCGCTCCACGCTTTTTCCGACACCGGCCCATATCCGCTCTCTCAGCCCTCAGCTTTCCTCTCTCAGCTATCTTTGGGAGCGATACGAGGAACTGCACCCGGCCATCGTCGCCGCTGAAGACCGCCTCGCCGCCGAGTACATTTCCCCCGAACTGATGCAACGCCTCCGTGATGAAGCCCTCGGCCTCTCTAAACACTCGACCCTCGACGCTCGACTTTGCGACGCCCTGCGGAGCCATATTGCCGACCTGGTAAACGACAGACCCCTGCGCGACACCGCCCTCCGCGATATTGTCGACTATATCCGGCGACACCCCGGCACCTTCCCCGAATGGCACCGCTCCGACACCGCCCGGCTTTTCTCGCCCCCTGTGTTCCGCAACAGCAAAGAATCTCCCGGATATTGGTTTTGAGGCAGACAGCCGACAATCCGAGCCAAAACCTTCCCGATGCGTTTGCCGGACATAATGAACCGTGGGCGTTACGACACGGCGCACCGATTTTCCTGTGCAAAGTTAGCAAGCCGCGTCTTATGCAAGGGCACAAGTGCGCTCCGCGTTCCCCCATTCTTCACTACGTTGCAGAAAGGTAATCACCCTTGCATCGACAGACGCTTGACGCTTGCACCCGAATGCACGTAAAATCAAAGTGCTCCGGCACATAACCCCTTAAAACTCGTTCATTATGATTACCTCCGACAAACGCATCAAACAGGAAGACTTCGGCAACATCACCGACTACTCGGCAGTCTGCCCCAAAGGAATGAAGAAATTCTTCGCCTACGCCCACTTCACCGATATGTCGCACTGCCTCCTGTCAAACATCTTCGCCGCCACCCGCACCGCTGCGCTGCAAATAGCCCTCGACCGGTTCTTTGCAGAGCAAAGCGCTTCGCGGTTACGCCGACTGCACCGAATACCTCGCCGGCATCACCCTCCACGCCGACGACTGACCCCGGCAGCAGCCTCCCTCCGGCCTCGGAGCTTCGGCTTCGAGGCTTTTTTCTTGTGTATCTGCCCGATTTTCACTAATTTTGCATTATGACAAAAAAAGAATTTGAAAAGGGTATTAACAACTCTCGCAAGATAGTTGGAAATCATTTCGGCTATAAGAAAAGTGGGTACGTTAGCTATAAGATAGTCAACGGCTACTTTTTCTATATACTTCATCTTGTAGATGCAAGTATAGATTTGAAAGTTAAACCTTTATATGCAGACGATTTGTGGTGGGATATTTTCCAGATGCCGGAAAACAAAAAAACTTTAAGTTTGCGTGGCAATGGAGCGTTTGCCTTGTCAGGTGAACTTATTGGAGAATACCAAACATTTGTTGAAGATTGGACAAATTATACAGAGCAAGACTTTGAGAAAATTTGGGCATCGGTTTTTAATAAAATCGAAGAAGAAATAGCAAATTTCATTTCTCAAAATCCATCGGCTGACCGATATATGCCCCCGGCCACAAATATGCGAGGTGATGTGTCATTAACTTATCTTATAGCCCTACTGCATAATCATAAAGAGCATAAAGTTGTAGAACTTATTAAAGAAGCTCAAAAAAATAATAGACGTAGTGGAATGTCTACATGGATTGGAGATGAGGAAATAGATGGCTATTCGTTTATCTTGAAGTACGCAAATTCAATGCTTTAATTTGTCTGTTAGTTAATACTTATTTTTATACTAATTAAATCCTCGTCTTTTCGTCATAACGGGCGACACCATACTTTCGCGGTATGGAACCGTCCGTTTTACATATTGACCTCGCCGTGCCGCAGGGCTGGCACGAGCTTTCCGACAAGCAACTCCGTTATGCTTTCGAGCTTATCGCAAAAGGCTTTACCTCCGACGAGATAAAGACCCTTTGCCTTTTTCGTTGGTCGGGTCTGTCAGTCAGACACCGACACAACGCCGAGTTCTCTGCCGGGGCAGAGCGGCAAGCCGGTTATATCTGCCGCCTCCGCAAGCAGACGTTCCGACTAACCGCCTTACAAATCGCCGAAGTGCTCCCGGCTCTTGACTAGCTCGACACCATACCGCCGAAGCCGGTCTGTATCTCGCGCATCGGGCGTTACCGTCCATTTGCCGCCGACTTTTCCGAAGTGGCCTTTGAGAAATTCATCATCTGCGACAACCTCTATCAAGGCTACCTCGCCACGCAAAGAGATGATCTGCTCGTGGGGCTCTCAAGCATACTCTACAATCATAACCTCTCACCTCATAACCTTTCACCTGCCCACAGAGTGAGCGTATTCTACTGGTTTGCCTCCGTCAAAGACCTGTTCGCCCGGCAATACTCCAACTTCTTTCAACCCTCCGCGCAGCCCGAAAACCTGCTTGGCGGCAGCCGATTGCCGACAGGGGCGCAAATCCAACAGTCGGTTAACGCCATGATTCGCGCCCTCACCAAAGGCGACATAACGAAAGAGCGCGAAATACTCTCGCTCGACACCCACCGCGCCCTAACCGAGTTGGACGCGCAAGCAAAAGAGTATCGTGAACTCAACGAAAAAATGCCGAAAAAATGAATCTCTCAACTCTCGACCCTAAACTCTCGACTTTCTCATGGAACGCCACGGCATTTTTCGAGGACTTGACCGAGCATAACCGCCTCGCCCGGAGCGAAAACTTTGTTTTCTGCCGTGTCAGCGGCTTGGAGGGCTTCGAGGAAGCCTTACATAATCTCCAGACCGCACCGGCCATCGTTGCCGTCAGCGACACCTCCGAGGGCTACATGGATATGAACAACACCCCACGGACACGCCGCATAAAGACCGTGTTCCTCGCCATGCGCCACGCCCTCGACGATATGGAGGCGCGGCAGGGGTGCTTCGACACCCTCCGCGAACTTTTCCGGCAGTTCATGTCCGTGCTTCTTCAGGAGAAAACCCGCCTCGAACAGAACCGCATCTACCTCGACCCTCAAATCACCTTCACCGAGATAGAGCGATACTTCTTCTCCGGCGCCGCTTGCGCCTACTTCCAAATCGCCATCGACACATTCACTGATTTACGTTACGACCCCGACCTATGGCTGCCTTGACACCCGAAGAAGAACGCCGCCGCTACGTTACGGCTTTCAACTCCACGATGATAAAGATATGGCGCGAGCGCATAGCCCTGCTGAAAGTCATCGACACCGGGGCGTTGTACCGCTCCACGCTTGCCGTCGGCATGAGCATCGACGGCAAAGTAACCAACATAACTCTCTCGCAACGCTTCAATACCTACGGCATTTTTCAGGACTACGGCACGGGCCGCGAAGTGCCGATTGGAAACCCCGGCGACATAGGGCGCGACAAAGTGCGCCAACGCCGCCGTTGGTTCTCCACCAAATACTACGCCTCGGTGATGAACTTAAAAGAGTTCATGGCCGACAACCTCGGTCGCTCTTTCTGCGGCATCGTCGCCAACGCCCTCAACGACCGCTCATTCCGCGATTCGCTAATTAAATGATTATTTATTTAGTTGCTCGATACCCCATTTTATCAATGCCCCCAATATCGGCATAAGGCTATCTGCCTTATCCGTTATTGAGTATTCTACTTTCGGGGGAACGGATGGATATAGCTTGCGCTTAATCAAACCGTCCATTTCCAATGTTTTTAACGTCGAACTTAAAACCTTTGGGGAAATGTCGGGCAAAGCGTGAAGTATTTCATTGAACCTCATACATCTTGCCTCGCCGAGCATGGCTAAAATCAACAAACCCCATTTGGTGCTGAAATGTGAAATCACATTACGCACCGGGCAGTGTTCGATGTCGCTATATTTTTTCAGTATCTCCTGCATTTTTTTCACTCTGATTTTCAATATTAGTAACCCAAAAGTAACTGAATACCGTTTATGTAACCTCTTGCAAAGCCGGTTTTTACATATTAACTTTGCGCTATCAAAAGGATATTGGATTACCAATGCAAAGTTAATATATAAATCCAAAACGTACAACAATGAGCGAATTAAAGAAACTCAACGAGGGTACAAAATACTCTCACGGCACAGTCGGCAGCTTTGCCGACTTCGAGGGAAAGGTATTCGTCAAGGACGAACTCAAAGAAACCTCATGCGAAATTTCCTTTGGCTCTCTCGCACCGGGTCAGGCAGTACCGTTCTTCCACAGCCATAAGGCCAACGAGGAAAACTACATCATTCTCTCCGGCAAAGGCTCGTTCCAAGTGGACGATGATGTATTTGCCGTTGCCGAGGGAAGCGTGGTGCGTGTCGCCACCAACTGCGACCGCAACATCAAGAATACGGCAGATGCCGGAAATCTCGTCTATATCTGCGTTCAGGCCAAAGAGGGCAGCCTCGATGGTTATACAATGACAGATGCAGTCGTTACCGAGCGAGAAAATCTCCTTTGATACAAACCATCTCACCTTGACGATAACAGCCGCTCCTAATCCGGGGCGGCTTTTATTGTGTCTTTTCCGCGGCGACACCGTCGCCGTAGTTTTGCGGTAAAGATTACCGCAATGATAGACGTAACGACCTTAACCGACCTCATAACCCAGTTCAGGAACACCACGGCCTCAAACTCCGTATCGCCCGAAACCGTCGGCTCAATCCTCCAAAAGATTGTCGATATTCTCGCCACCGCCGGAACACAGGCAAACCTCGACATCATCAACAAGTGGCACGAGGCACTGAAAACCGCCGCGCCCGCGCTCACCGCGCTTTCGCAGGGCACTGCCGACCGCAACCACATCTACCTCGCCGCCCGGAGCGTCAACCTCTACACCGGCGCACAGACCACGCTCTCGCCCATACAGATACAACAGGCCACCACCGAGCGGGCCGGAGCCATGCGCGCCCAACAGGTCGTAGACCTCAACGCCGCGCGGCGCGACGTGGCCGACATCAAGAAACAGATTACCACTATCAACTCCCTGCTCGGCGTCGGCACCGCCGACAACCTCTATAAAGCCTCGCAGATTTCCTGTCAGGTCGTCAACGGCTCGCTGCACCTACTCGGCGCGCAGACGCTCACCGCCGCCGGATATGTGCCATATCTCTTTCGGCGTGTGCGCAAACGCAACCCCTATAAGAACAAGTTCGCCACCGACGAGCAACGCGCCGCCAAAAAATACTGCCCCAAGAAGAAAGGCTGGGGGCTGTACGGCTCGATGTACGCCGTAAGGCTCAACGGCACCGAGATACAGTTTTCCACCAACGGCCACGACAACCTATGCACCGCCGCCGGAGGCTGGTCTGTCGCCCCCTCGACACTCGTAACGCGACATACCGACCGCCACGGCAACGTCCGCTTCGGCCTCGGTCGTAGCTCCGTGTCGCTCACCGACCCCAAGAACCCGAAAAAGCAGCGCATGATACGCCTCGTTTTCGGAATCGGCCTCGCCAAGCCAATCTATCCCGGCACCGCCGCCATCACACCGGCCAACCTCGTTAGCTCCCTCGCCACCTTCACAATCATATACGACCCCGGCAGCAAATCATGGGCTTTTGGCCCATGAAGCGGAGAGTGTAGTGTGTAGAGCGGAGAGGCACCCACGCGGCAGCATCACTCTCCACACTCCGCTCTCCGCACTCCACTGCGGCAAAGCCGTAAAAAGAAAGCCCTCACGGCGAGCCGCAAGGGAATGCTATCTTTTATACGAGCCGGGATAGCCCTTGTGGTACAAGACCACTCGGAGATGCTATCAATGAAACTCCGCCCGGAAAGCCCACGAGGGAAATGCTGTCCGTCATACGTAGAGGTATCCAGTTCATCTTTAGCGCGGCTTTACATTGTTAAGAGGTGTCCGGGTCATTTTTAGTACGGTTTTACTTACAGATGCAAAGATAAGCATAATTCACGAACTATATTAAAATCCAAATAAAATGAGGCAAAAATTACATCCACCTTAGATTATTTGATAATGGTCTTGCCGCAGTCCGCTCTTGGGGGCTGCAACCGCCTGACAATCCGTCGGCGGTTTTTTGTTCCTCGTCTGTTTAATCAAGAGGGGAGTTTCCTCAAACCTAATCGGGGTTTTGTTTGAGGAAATAGGGGGCTGACTCGTTTTTATTCTTCGTCAGCACTTAAAAACGTGCGAAAATCAGGTAAAAATCAACCACGCAACTCCAAGAGTAAAGTTTGAAGAAACTATGGGTTAGCTATGGGTTTTGTTTGAAGTTATTTTGCGATTTTTCATTTCCTCAAACTTAATAGGGGTTTTTTCAAACGAAACTATGGGTTAGCTATGGGTTTTGTTTGGAATTAAGTACACAAAAGAAAGGAAAGGAAAAGAAATTAAAAGAAAATAAATAAAAGAAGATGTTGTATAGAAGAACGACGACAACAACGGCGATTTTGAAATCTTGATTTTGATTTTTTTTGAAAAAGAAAACCGGCGATGCGAAAATGCGTCGTCGGTCGGAATGGATTTAAAGAAAGGGGACGGCTCAGAAACCTTTGCCCTTCATGCGCTCGTAGGTCTGCGAAAGACCTTTGTCAACGATGTCGATTTTGAACTGCACCATGGAGCGCAGCGGCACATCGTCCGGCACCGACGGCACAAGCGCAGCAATCACCTCGTCGATGTTGTTATACCCGGTGTCCTCGACTGTGCCGAGTTGGCGCCCACGGAAATAGGCCGTGCCGCGCACAAAGTGCTTGGCCGAGAATCGGAACAGCCCCTCTTCGGGGTCTTTCTTTTCGCTCTCGGCGTCGGAATAGAAAATCAGGTCGACGACTTTCTCGTTCAGCCGCCACGCCGGGGAGAAGTCGAGTTTGAGATAGCCGCGCGTCACTTCGTGGCCGCTGGCGTGGTTCATAGCAAAGGCAACCTCGCTTATCGTGGCGCCGCAGTCGTTCTGGGCTATCGTGCCCCATGTGTGGCGGAACGTGTAGACGCAGTAGCGGTCGTCGCCGTGTATGCCTATGCTCTCGCAGATTTTCTTTATGCCGCTGTTGGCGTTGCTGCCAAGGCTGTCGGAGTTGCGGTAACGCTTGTGAAAGCTGAACAGGTAGGGGTCGTCGGCCTCGGTGGCATACTTGTCGAACAGCGGTAGCAGTATCGACGGCACGCGCATCTCGATGTAGGCGTTGTCGGCCCGGAACTTCTTGGTCTTCGCCCGGCAGTAGTGTATCACGCCGTCGTAGTAGTCGGCTTTCCTCATCTCGTAGAGGTCGACCGTGTTGATGCCCGCGAGGCACAGCACCATCATGGCCACGTCGCGGCCAATCTCCTCAAGCGGCGCTTTCATCTTGCTTTCGGGTATGGGCGCGGCGAAGAAAGCACGAGCAGCCTGTGGCGTTATGGCAAGTTTCTCCGGGCGGTCGGCCTCGGGTATCTTCACCTTGCCCCATGGATTGGTCTTTATGCGGATCACGCCGTTGTCGTAGTCGTTGTATTCCTCGATCGCCGCCTTGAACACCTGCCGCAGACAAATCGGGTAATGCTCCTTGGCGCGTTTTGTCATCTCCATGGTGCGTATCCACTCGTTGACAAACGTCGATGTGAGCTGCGAAAACATAATCGAAGTCGTGCCGGCATAGCGTTCCAGATGGCCGAGTGCCATCTCGTAGGTCCGGGCATTGCGAATCTGGCCGCGCGCGGCCATGCGGTCGATGTGGAGCCGGGCATAGTCGCTGAAACTGATGTCGGCCTCGCCTTTCCTCAGAAAGTTCACCACGTCGCCGACGCTCCAATGCTCGGTGTCGACCTTGTTCAGCCGTTCGACATACTCGATGATATGCCGCGAACAATATTGCAGCACATAGGGATCCTCAATCTCGCCGGTGCGCGAGAGTACGCTGTCCCGGACGAACTTGTCGGTCGGGATATAGGCCAGCTTGCGGCGGTGTACCACCCGGATGTACACCGGGTAGAAGCCGTCCTTGCGCTTGCCTTTGACGATAGCTTTGAATGTAGCCATGTTCCAATAGTTTGAAAGGGTTAAGAGTGAAAATCCTGCTCATGTTTAGGTAAGTCACTGATAACTCGCTCACTGCTTTGGGAAACGGCTTGGGAAACGCCGGGAAACACGCCCCTTAGATTCGGGAAACTTTCGGGAAACATTTCCGTACAAGTCGCACGGAAACCGTGTAAAACCGTGTCAAAAACATAGGCGGTAGACCCTCATTTTCAAGAGCCTACCGCCTAACTATCTGTTAATTAGATTGTTGGCTCAATCTTCTATTGCAGCCTGCGCCGCAGCCACGCGGGCGATGGGCACGCGGAAGGGGGAGCAGCTTACGTAGTTCATGCCGAGCTTGGCGCAGAACTTCACAGACGAGGGTTCACCGCCATGCTCGCCGCAGATACCAACCTTCAGGTCGGAACGGGTGGAACGGCCTTTCTTCACGCCCATTTCCACGAGCTGACCTACGCCTTCCTGGTCGAGAACTTCGAAGGGATCAGTCTTGATGATGCCGTGTTCCTTATAGAATTTGAGGAACTTGGGTGCGTCGTCGCGCGAGAAGCCGAATGTCATCTGAGTAAGGTCGTTTGTACCGAACGAGAAGAATTCTGCCACCTCAGCAATCTGGTTGGCTACGAGGGCTGCACGCGGAACCTCAATCATCGTACCAACGAGGTAGGGGAGAGACCGGCCTTTTTCCTCGAATACCTTGGCAGCAGTGGTGTTGATGATGTCGGCCTGGTTCTGAATCTCCTTGAGCGAACCGACCAGAGGAATCATGATTTCGGGTTTGACATCGATGCCCCGGGCCTTGACTGCAAGCGCAGCCTCGATAATGGCACGTGTCTGCATTTCGGTAATCTCCGGATAGGTGATGCCAAGACGGCATCCACGGTGTCCCAGCATGGGGTTGAATTCCTCAAGTGCGTCGACCTTCGCCTTTACTTCGGCAAGAGTGATACCCATTTCGTTGGCCAGTTCCTTCTGAGTGGCGGTCTGATGAGGCACGAACTCGTGCAGAGGTGGATCGAGCAGTCGGATTGTAACGCCGAAGCCGTCCATTGCTTCGAAAATTCCCTCGAAGTCGCCACGCTGCATGGGGAGGAGTTTAGCAAGGGCTGCCTTACGGCCTTCAACGCCGGAGGCAAGAATCATTTCACGTACCGACTTGATGCGGTCGCCTTCAAAGAACATGTGCTCTGTGCGGCAGAGACCGATACCCTGGGCACCGAATGCGCGGGCTTGCTTGGCGTCGCGGGGAGAGTCAGCATTGGTGCGAACAAGAGTCTTAGTGTATTTGGCAGCAAGGTTCATTATTGCGCCAAAATCGCCATCGAGCTCAGGTTCAACCGAAGGAACCTGACCGTCGTAAACGTCGCCGGTAGAGCCGTTGAGCGAAATCCAGTCGCCTTCCTTATATGTCTTACCGCCCATTTCCACGGTACGGGCTTCATAGTCGACCTTGATTTCGCCGGCGCCGGATACGCAGCACTTACCCATACCGCGGGCAACAACAGCTGCATGGCTGGTCATACCGCCACGCATGGTAAGAATACCCTGTGCAACGGCCATACCACGGAGATCCTCCGGTGAGGTCTCGATACGAACAAGAACGACTTTCTTTTTCTTCTCTGCCCAAAGTTCTGCATCGTCGGCGAAGAATACAATCTGACCGGTAGCTGCACCCGGCGAAGCGGGAAGGCCTTTTGCTACAACAAGCGCACGCTTGAGGGCAGCCTTGTCGAATACGGGGTGGAGAAGTTCGTCGAGTTTCTGAGGCTCCATGCGGAGAAGGGCTGTCTTCTCGTCAATCTCGCCGGCACGAAGGAGATCCATGGCTATTTTAACCATAGCTGCGCCTGTGCGCTTGCCGTTACGGGTCTGGAGCATCCAGAGCTTGCCGTCCTGGATAGTGAACTCCATATCCTGCATATCTTTATAATGGTCTTCGAGCTTGTGGGCGATATTGATGAGTTCTGCGGCGCACACAGGCATCGACTCTTCAAGCGAAGGATACTTGGAGGCACGCTCTTCTTCGCTGATACCCTGAAGGGCAGCCCAACGGCGCGAGCCCTCTACGGTAATCTGCTGAGGGGTGCGAATACCGGCCACGACATCCTCCCCCTGTGCATTAATCAGGTATTCGCCGTTGAATATATTTTCGCCGGTGGCAGCGTCGCGCGAGAAGGCAACGCCGGTAGCGGAATTATTGCCCATATTGCCATAGACCATAGCCTGAACGTTAACGGCCGTTCCCCATTCTTCGGGAATCTGGTTCATACGCCGGTAAAGGATGGCACGCTCGTTCATCCAGCTGTCGAACACGGCGCAGATGCCGCCCCAGAGCTGATCCCATGCGCTTTCCGGGAAATCCTTGCCGGTATGCTCCTTAACGGCGCTCTTGAAGAGCGTAACGAGTGTCTTGAGGTCGTCGACCGTAAGGTCGAGGTCGCTTTTCACGCCCTTTTCTTCCTTCACTTTGTCGATGATGGCCTCGAAGGGGTCGATTTCAGTCTTTGATTTCGGTTTCATTCCGAGCACAACGTCGCCATACATCTGAACGAAACGGCGGTAGCTATCCCAGGCGAAACGAGGATTACCGCTTTTCTCGGCGAGAGCATTCACGGTAGCATCGTTCATACCGAGGTTAAGCACGGTATCCATCATACCGGGCATGGAAGCGCGTGCTCCGGAGCGTACAGAAACGAGGAGGGGATTCTGAGGGTCGTCAAACTTTTTGCCGGTAAGAGTCTCTACGTGAGCGATAGCTTTCTCGACATCGGACTTGATATCCTTGACCACTTCGTCGCGACCATACTGGGTATATTCGGTGCAGACATCGGTCGTGATAGTGAATCCGGGAGGAACCGGCATTCCCAACTTGTTCATTTCAGCGAGGTTGGCACCTTTGCCACCGAGGAGGTTACGCATCGAGGCATCGCCCTCGGCCTTACCGTCGCCAAATGTATAGATCTTTTTCATTTGGGTTTTGAAAGTTTAAAGATTAGATTATTTAATATTGTTCATATTGTCTTTGCAATATGCCGGAAAAGGCTTGCATTCAAAGCTTCGACAGTAGGCTGGCAGGCCGGAACCCGACACAGGAAGGCATGCACACATTCTGGCATTATTTGCAAAGATACGACTTTGCCATGAAATTTGCCGTAAAGAGAATGAAAAAATAGTCAAGACTTCGCTAAAATTCCCATTTGAAGCAAATAATAAGGCGATTTTGTCCTATAATCCTTAAATTTGCACTCGTAAAAACGGTGTCGGCGGCTGAGATTTATCAGCACAATTGGTGGACCTCCCGACACCCCTTTCAAAGTACATCAGAAATACAATGTCACGCAAAAAGAAAGAATTGCCATTACTTGAGAATATAGAAATAACCGGAGTGGCCGCCGAGGGCAATGCTATCGCAAGGGTCAACGATATGGTTTTGTTCATACCCTACGGAGCTCCGGGCGACGTGGCCGACATAAAGATTGACCGCAAGAAACGCTCGTATGCTGAAGGACATATCGAACGACTCACGAAGCCATCCGAACTCCGCACGAAGCCACAGTGCAAGCATTTCGGCACATGCGGCGGCTGCCGATGGCAGCATCTTCCGTATGAGTATCAACTCAAAGCCAAACAGCAGCAGGTAGTCGACGCTCTGACGCGCATAGCCAAAGTAGAGCTTCCCGAAATATCGCCCATTATCGGCTCAGAACGTATCTGGGAATACCGCAACAAAATGGAATATACTTTTTCCAACAAGCGATGGATTACCTGGGAACAGCTACGAAGCAGAGAAGCCGTCGGCGACCGTTCGGGAGCAGGCTTCCACATCCCTGGTGCATTCGACAAAGTGCTCGACATCGAGGAATGCCACCTGCAGGACCATATAGCAGATCGAATCCGCCTGCACCTGAAGAACTACGGCATCGCCAACGGGCTGCCATTCTACGACCTGAGAGCCCAGCTGGGCTTTCTCCGTACGTTGATGATCCGCACGCTGACCACCGGCGAACTGATGGTAGTCGTTGTGTTCGGCGAAGACAATCCCGAAAAAATCCAGGCGACGCTCGACGACCTCCGCCAGACCTTCCCGGACATCACATCACTGCTCTACGTAGTCAACACTAAAGTCAATGATACAATCGGCGATCTTGAGGTGCACTGCCATTCCGGGAAACCGTGGGTTGAAGAAGAAATGGAAGGACTGCGGTTCCGTATCGGGCCGAAATCATTTTATCAGACCAACTCTCGTCAGGCTTACGAACTCTACAACGTGGCCCGCGACTTCGCAGGTCTGACAGGAAACGAACTGGTCTACGACCTCTACACGGGCACCGGTACCATAGCCAATTTCGTGGCACGCGATGCCGCGAAAGTAATAGGGATAGAATATGTGGAGGATGCCATCCGCGACGCCCGCATCAATTCAGAAGCCAACGGCATACACAACACCGAATTTTTTGCCGGCGATATGAAGGACGTGCTTACGGATGAATTTATCGCTGAACACGGGCGTCCGGAAGTGATGATTGTCGACCCTCCCCGGGCAGGCATGCACGAGGATGTGGTCAACGTGATTCTCAACGCCGCTCCCCGCACCATAGTATATGTGAGTTGCAATCCGGCTACCCAGGCGCGCGATCTGGCGCTGCTCGACTGCCAATACTCCGTCGAAGCCGTGCAGCCCGTCGACATGTTTCCACATACACACCATGTGGAGAACGTTGTAAAACTCAAACGACGCGAAACTTCAACGGACTCGATATAAGACCGGAACTCTCAGAGGTTGGAATTGTAATAGCGGGGATCGCCTGTAACTTCCTCGCCGACAAAGTCAGGCAGATCAAACCGGTCGTCGGCAGCCCGAAGCTCAATTTCGGCCACAACCAGTCCCTCGCGCGAGTCATGGAATTCGTCCACTTCCCAGAGGCGGTCGTCATAAGGCACAATCCAACGCGTCTTATGAATTATACTGCCGCCGCAAAGCGAAAGCATCTCTCTGCCATCGGCAAGCGGAATCTCATACTCCCATTCAGAGCGGACACATCCCGCATTACGGCCCTTGACCGTTATGAATGCCGTGTCGTCGAAAACACGCACCCTTACAGTGCTGTCCGGATTGCGGCTCAGATAACCCTGCCGCACCACATGAGCGGCAACCGCCAGATTGCGATAGCCGTCGGAAGTCACAAGAAACTTTCTTTCGATTTCCTTTGCCATAAATTTTGCTGATAATATTTTCAGCAAAGGTAACAACAAAATAGATAACACTTGCGAATATTCACGAGACATATCAAGATTTTGTGCTCGCTTGTTGCGATAGCATTGTGTCGCCTCCCGCTACAGGCAGCCGCACCTCGCGACGGCTACGATGCCGACACCCTGCGCGGACGTACGCTCGGCGAGGTTGTAGTTCACCGCGGCAAACAACGCTACAGCAAGCGCAACAATCCCGCCGTGGATTTCGCTCGACGCATCCGCGAGGCCCGCGATGCAAACGACCCGCGCCGCAAGCCGCTTTACTCGTACTCCAAATACGACCGGATGGAATTCGGACTCCATGACTTTTCTGTCGCCGATACCACTACCGGGAAAAAGGCGGGTAAGTTCGCATTTCTGAAAGAATACGTAGACACAACCGATGCCTCGGGAATACCTCGCTTGCCGCTTTCTATAAAAGAGAAGTATTCCGATGTTGTCTACCGGCGGTCGCCGCGCTCGGAGAAGCTGGTTGTAAGAGGAATCAGGCAGAACGGTGTCGACGAAATCGCCGACTTGCAGAACGTACAAACAATGGTAGAAGATGTTTTCAGAGAAATTGATCTCTATGACGACAACGTCAATCTGCTGCAGAACCGCTTTGTGAGTCCACTGTCGGCAATCGCTCCGGATTTCTATAAGTTCTACCTCACAGACACCGTGAGTCTCGGCGACATGCGCTGCATAGTATTGAGTTTTGCCCCGCGCAATCCCGCCACATTCGGATTTCTCGGCCGAATTTATGTGGAAAAGGGTGATACCAGCATGTTTGTCAGAAGAGTCGATATGGGAGTATCACCCACTATCAACCTAAACTTCATCGACCATATCCGAATCATTCAGGAATATGACAAGGCCCCCGACGGAACAAGGTTGAAAAAAATCGATGATTTTAACGCGGTGATAAGCGTAATCAAAGGCACACAACCGCTGTATGCCCGGCGGACAACCAGCTACTCCGGGCATACGTTCAATCCCGCCGCCGAGATGACCACATATCTCGACCGCCTGGGCGATATGTTCGACGATGAGCAGGCCTACGAACGCGACAGCGCATACTGGACCCGGGTAACGGACCAAAAAGGGGATACCCCGACGGGCAATAAACGCATCGTTCAGATGATGGCACGCTTGCGCCAGGTGCCTCTCTATCGCTACGGCGAACGATTCCTGAAACTTATGGTCGTAGGCTACGTCCCCACGGGGATTCCTTCGAAATTCGACTTCGGTCCGCTCAACACAACTTTGAGCGGCAACTCTGTGGAAGGGCTTCGCTTGCGGGCGGGTGGTATCACTACGGCCAATCTTTCAAGGCACTTCTTTGCAAGAGGATACGTTGCCTACGGCACCCGCGACCAGAGGTGGAAATATCGCGGAGAAGTAGAATATTCCTTCAACCGCAAGCGTTATCATTCGCGAGAATTCCCCATCCACTCAATCCGGCTTGAGCACCAGTATGATATCGACCAGTTGGGGCAGAACTACATGTTTACCAATCCGGACAATATGTTTCTGGCGCTGAAGCGCGGATCTAACCATCTGATCACCTACCTGCGACATACCACGGCGACCTATCAGCTTGAACTGGCCAACAATTTTTCTACTACAGTCACGGCTTCGTCCAGGCGCATGGAACCGGGTCCATGGGTTCCGCTTCTCACCACTGCCGGACAATCACTGACTCATTATACACAAAACCGAGCATCCATTACACTGAGATACGCTCCGGGAGAGAAATTCTACCAGACAAAAAGCGCCCGCATACCTATCAATCTCGACCCATGGGTTTTCGTTCTGACGCATACCTATGGTCCCGAAAACGCCCTTGGCAACCGGTTCGGCATAAACCGCACTGAAATAAGCATCCAGAAAAGGTTCTGGTTCTCGGCTTTCGGATTTGCCGACGTGATAGTAAAAGGTGCCCGCGAATGGGGCAGAACCGCATACACAAATCTACTGTCGCCTAACGCCAACCTCTCCTATACCATCCAGCCCGAGAGTTTTGCCCTGACCGACCCAATGGAATTTCTCGGCGACACAGGTATTCAATGGGATCTGACATACTGGGCAAACGGAGCGCTCTTCAACTACATTCCGCTTCTGAAAAAGCTGAAACTGCGCGAAGTGATTGCTTTCAGAGGATGGTGGAGCCGGCTCTCCGACAAAAACAACCCGATGGTGGAGCTTTCCGATATATCAAGCGGAAAAAGCATTGACAATCCACTTTTGCTCTGGCCTGACTACGTTCTCGCAACGCCTATGCACAGCAGGCCATATATGGAGATGAGCGCCGGAATCGACAATCTGTTGAAATGCCTGAGAGTGGATTATGTATGGCGTCTGAATTACCGCGATACACCCGGAGTCAGCCGGTCGGGCTTACGTGTCTCTCTCCATGTCACATTCTGATTGTCCAGACCTCGAAATAAAAAAGCAGCGGGCCATCGGACTTCCGACGACCCGCCAAATATATTCACGTGAAATTCCGGAAATATCAGCGTGCTGCAATCACCTCAATCTCAACAAGAACATTTTTGGGAAGAGTTTTTACAGCGACTGCCGAGCGGGCCGGGAACGGAGCCGTAAACACAGAAGCGTACACCTCGTTCATCGGTCCGAAATCTGCCATGTCGGCCAGGAATACAGTGGTCTTGACTACATTGGCGACTGTCAGACCGGCCTCTGCAAGAATCGCACGGACATTTGCGAGCGACTGCGTCGTCTGGGCTGTTATACCCTCGGGAATATTTCCGGTAGCTGGATCCACAGGAATCTGACCTGAAATGAAAACGAATGCGCCGGCATCTATCGCCTGGCTGTAAGGACCGATTGCACCGGGAGCCTTATCGGTAGAGATTTGAATCTTCATAAAATATAAAAATAATTATGGTTATTTGATGGATGGTGTCGTGCTGACTGACGACGCCGTAGAATCCGCTGCCGCTGCAGCTACAGCCTGCTCCACAGGATAATCCTTAAGATATATTTTATCGGCCATCGAAACGAAATTCCGGCGAAGATCGGTCAGAGCGTCGTTGATAGGCTGGAAACTATCCTTGAAGTGAGGTATAAAATCCTCGGAACCGGCCGACCCGAGCCGATCGGCTATCATACCCACAGAAATAATCGATGGATCGATGGCGGGAGCGATAGCACACTCCTCGTCGCTCTTGGAAGGAGCGATTTTGTATAGTAGCCCGCAGATTTCAAGTTTGTGGGTTGCGTCGTTAACCAATGTGATCGGCAACTCATAGTTAACGGCGATCTGATGTGGCGTAAGCGGAGAACGCTGTCTGAGATACCGGTCTACGGCGATTGTCATTACGGCAATGGTAAGCCGCCACTTGTAGTTATTGGAAATTCTGGCGATTTCGTTGTTGAAACTGAATTCAAAAATATTTTGCGAGGAAAAACAGACAACGGCTCCAGCCAGAGTAATAGTCCAGACAAGCTGCAGCCAGATAAGGAGCAACGGCAGAAAAGCAAACGACCCATAGATGGCATTGTAGCGTGTCACGTATATCTGACCGCTTACGAAAAGCCATTGTAGAACGGAGAATGCCGTTCCGGCCATCATACCGGCAAGGAAAGCGTTGCCGAAGCGCACACGGGTATTGGGAATAAGCATATAGCTGCCTGCAAAAAACAGCCATGTCATTACCAGCGACAGAAGGTCGAAAAGAACCTTAAGCAACGGACTGAAAAAGCCGGCCGGAAGGAGCGATGTCAGCGTCGAGGACATGAAAACCATTATACCGCTGGCACATATCATCAGAATCGGCAGAATCAGAACAATTGCCGTGTAGTCTGTAATCTTGCGCCATAGGCTGCGTCCCTGCTTGATGCCCCAAATCAGATTGAACACATCCTCCACACTTGTAATGAGCGAAATTAGAGTCCAGAGCAAAAAGAGAATGCCGACTCCGACAAAAATACCCTCCGACGACTGCGCCAGATAGGAGTCGACGAATGTGAATGCAGTGCTGAGGGCCTGTCGCTGAGCAGGAAAATGTTCAAAAAGCTGCGTCTGAAGCAGATTCTGGAAACCGAACCCACGACCGATGGCAAAAACGAGCGCCAATGCCGGCACAATGGCAAGAAGGGTCTGATACGTAAGCGACCCGGCGCGCAACTGTAACTCGCCATTCAAGAACGATCGAACCGAAAGATTGATTGTCTTTACAAGATTTACTCCGAATGTGTTTCGCGTGTCGGACCACACACCCCCCGTCACATAATTGTAGCTTCGGATCACAGCACCAAGAATCCGTTTGAAAAACGGCACCTTTTCTGCTGAATTTGGGGTAATAGAGTTCGGCATGCGTTCCATAATTCAAAATTATTAAAATAATCGCAACCGGCCAAATCCAAAAGGCCGGTTGCGTTAATCTGGGTTGAATAATAAATATTACTTCCGGCTTCGGAGCAGATAGCTGCGGTGGGGAGCGGCGATACCGGTAAGCCGGTGTTTCTTCACCTTGAATTCCTTTTTATAAACCTCGTCGAGATACGTGCCGTCGGGGAGCGATGTCGGAACATCTATATGCGAGGCTACTCCGGAAATATTTACGATGGCAGCGCCTTTCTTTCCACGATTGACTACCGCAACAGTGCCTTCCGGATTAAACTGCAGGTCCTCCTTTTGTCCCTTCATGGCCTGACGGAACTTATTGACAGCAACAACCTCGGGATGGAAAAACTCATCGTTGCCGCGCGCGCCAATCACATTGTCGCCCCAGTAGTTGGAACGCGTGGATCCCATCGGGCGACTGAAAAATAGGGGAGTTCCGTTCTGCCGAGCTGTCAGAAATACCCAACCCGTACGGATCTGGTCGTCGGAAAGGCCGGCGCTTTCGTGGGCATTACAATATGTGTCGTGGCTTTCAACCCACGTTGTGAGGAATTCCGGAGCGGCCTGATGACGCCAGTCGGCTATATCGAGACCATTGAAAGAGCCTTTGGCCAGCGCATCGCGAAGCACATGCCCGTAGGCCGAAGCCGTCTGACCCATATAATCTGCATACTCGAGCTCCGGTACATTTTTGTCCTGAAGCACCTCGCCATATACAAAAAGCGAATCGAACGGAAGAGCGAGGGATAGCCCTTTGACGGCCTTACGGCCGGTTACGACATCCCAAAAATCGTTCTCTTTCACACCGGATGCCGCATCCACAGGATCGGAATGAACACCGATGTGCTTTGCAGTATCGTAGCGGAAACCGCGCACACCAAGACCGAGAAGGTCATTTACAAATTCAAGATAGTATTTCTGGAAATCCGGATTCTCTGTGTTTACATCCGGGAGCGAACCCATAGCCCATAGCGTACATTGTTCGCGATTGTTGTAATCTTTGATTGGCGTAAGGCCGTTGGAATGGAACATCCTGTCGCGACCTCCAACTGCCTTGTAGAAATCGTCGGAGACAGCATCGACATCGAAAGCCGTATGGTTGGGAAGAACGTCGACAATCACTTTCACATTATATTTCGATGCAGAATCGAGCATCTGCTTCATTTCCTCGCGCGTTCCGACAATAGCGTTTCCTATCTTCCAGTCGGTAGGCTGATAATAGTAATACCACGAGCCGTCTTTACCTTGGTCATCGAAAATTTTGGTGATTTTTCCCTCGGGATTGAAATGCTGCTGCACAGGCGAAGTCTGAAGCATTGTGTAGCCGGCGTCTGCAATTCGCTTCATATTGTCGGCGATGGTGGGAAAATTCCAACTCCAGACATGTAGAATCGACCCTTCGTTGGTCGCGTCGGGATTATGTGTAATCCGGTCGGTGGCGTGGATAGCCGATACTCCGGCTACCAAAGCCAAAGATGCTAAAACAATTTTACGCATGGTAGAATTTAAAGGATGAAAAATAAGTAAGGCGCTGTAAAACATATAGGGGTGGCGGATGTATAGACATCCGTCTCCATTCGATACAAAATTAACGAATATTTCTAAATTGCGCAAATCTATTAATTATCAGCCATATTTGTAAGCAATCGGGTACTTATAGTGTACTTTATAAGTAGTTGGTGGAAAGTGACGACAAATGAATTTGGACGATTAATGCGGCGTTAGATATTCTTAACTGTGGTTGTTTGTCTCTTTTTACCCAATGGGCATTGTCAGATCGGGGAAGATGCTGGGCGTTCTTTACCAGCCTACTCATTCTCATTTCGCCGATTCGCTTGCTACAACGGAAAAAATAATCAAAATGCGTGATTTCCAAGTGAATTTTGTCAGAAGTAATCAAAAGCTATTTAGTGTATTATCAGTGTTTTTTTTAACTTTGCATGTGGATTGAGGCAACTCTCTCCAAGACATCGATAAAAAAGAAGCGTTATGCTTATCTTGTGAATTGGAAACGTAGGAACTTTCACAATTACACACAAGGGTAGCATAGTGGTTCTCACGCTATAGCGTGGGCTGCCATTTCTACATTCGTGTGTATAGGTTTCCTACGACCTCCAATTCAGAACGTGGCATTGCAGCTCCACGCTTCTGCGTTGTAAAAGGCTCAATTGGGACTAAAAGAGCCAATGGACAACCCAAATAACAACCTAAAATAGAATAACCATGAAAAGAATCTCAGCCACTTTAATGTTACTTTTCGTAGCCATTTGTATTATGGCACAAGAGCATCTTTCTTTCAAAGGTATTCCCATAGAGGGAAGCATGACAACATTCTGTCAAGAACTCAAAGCCAAAGGATTTACTTCAATTGGTCGTGATAAAAACTTAACGTTGTTTACAGGAAATTTCACTGGTCGTAAGGCTACGGTCGGGGTTACGGCAACAGATGACGGTAAAAATGTTTTTGCCGTGGTCGTTTTCTTTGACCCAAGCGGAGAGTGGAATACTCTTGTTAATACCTACGACTATTACAAGAATCTATACACTCGTAAATATGGCGAGCCTACAATTTCAAAAGAAAACAATCCTGCACGTTCAGACTCAAATACAGCATTAATGGCTCAAGTACATGAGGGAACTGTAGTGTATGGCAGCGCATGGGAAGTGGCAGGTGGTGACATTCAGCTTTCAATAGAAATGACATCAGGTGTCTATGAGGGTATAGTGATGATACGCTACCGAGACTCTCAGAATGTTGAAGCCAAAATCAAAAATGATTTAGATGATATCTAAAAACAACGTTGTATGAATAGATTTGTATTGCCATTTCTGCCATTGCTTCTCTTGGTGATGATTGGATGCACCGATAACAAACCGAAATCAACGCCAAAAGAGGAAACAAAAGAGCAACTTATACAACCGTATGATATAGAACGATTCAAGCTCTTTCCCACGCAAAATATGTGGACGTTCATTAAACTTGACACTCAGACAGGACAGATGTGGCAAGTGCAATACAGTATCAAAGGTGATGAAGGGCGCTTTGAATATGACTTAAATCCCAATCCGCTTATCACAACTGGCAAGAAAGTCAATGGTCGTTTTGAACTTTATTCCACCCAGAACATCTATAATTTCATTCTCCTTGACAAAATAGACGGTAAAGTGTGGCAAGTTCAGTGGTCGTTTGATGAAGAAAACCGTGCTGTCGTACCTATTAACCGTGCTGCCCCAGCCACAATTTAGGCACGGAGATAGCCGAATTTATAACAGATTATAAAGATGGCTCTATTGCTCATTTTAGGTTCATGTATCGCTGCTATAGTTGTTGCCATAGTAGCAATACGCCTATTGTTAAATAAGAAGCAAAAAGAGTTATCTTTACAGGTAGAGAGCAGTACTCCTTTCCAAACTATCCATGAAAGCAGGGAAGAAACATTAAGACAAGATAAGGAATGTTTGTTCAAAGATATAGAGTCTGATTTGGAACAAACTTTTAACGGTCAGTACATAACATTCCGGGAAGCGAACCAGTTTACGGAATATTATACTGAGTTTTTTCATAAAGCAAAGGACTTTCTTAAACGACTTGAAACATTCCATGTCGAACCGTCAGAAACAATCACGGAATTTGTCTCTGATTTTGAGAACTTACAATGGCTTATAAAAAAACATAACGACAGGTATATAAAAGAGGAACTTGACACCTATAAGGACTTTTTCGACCATTGTTTGAAATACCCATTGGACAAACAACAAAGACGCTCCATTGTTTCAGGCGAGGACAACTGTTTGGTTGTCAGCAGTGCGGGAAGCGGAAAGACTTCATCCATTGTGGGAAAAGTGATGTATCTGATCGACATCAAACATATCGAACCACAAAACATTCTCCTTATAAGCTATACCAACAAGGCCGCAGCCGAACTGACCGAGAGGATGGGTATCGAGGGCTTGCGTGGTTACACTTTCCATAAACTTGCCCTTGATATTATTGGACAAGTAACAGGTCAGAAACCGTCTATATACGCCAATACAGACGCACTGTTTTTGAAAATATATCAAAAGTTACTTAATGATGACAATTTCAGAAAGAGTGTGGTCGAATACTTCTTTGATTATCAGATTCAGGAACAGGATTGGGAACGGCAAAAGAATGAACGCCGACAGCAGCTTTCAGAACAAAAAGAAACACGTTTGAAAGCACAGTTCCCGGACATGGACGGAAAGACCGTTTATGTGCGAAGCGAACAGGAACAGAAAATATGCCTTGCGCTGTCGTTGCTTGGCGTGAAATTCAGATATGAGGAACCATACGAACATCCTTTGGCAGATGAAATGCACTCACAATACAAGCCGGATTTCTCCATTTATTATGAGCGAGACGGAGAAACGAAACGCATATATCTGGAACATTTCGGTGTGGACGAACACAGTCTCGTCCCGCTGTGGTTTGCCAAAGACAGAGGTATTACCTATGAGGAAGCCAACCGGCAATACAACGACGGTATCACATGGAAAAAGGCTGCACATGAGAAATTCGGTACTGAACTATTGACCACCTCAAGTGCGGACTTCCATTATTACGACATCAGGGACAAACTGAAGATACAACTGGGAAATGTGGGTGTCCCTATCAAAGAAAAAACGGATGCTGAATTATATGCTATGGTTCTGCCTCCCAACAGCAAGCAGGAAAAGTCGTTTATCCGGCTTGTCGTAACCTTTGTAACATTAATAAAATCAAGCGGCAAATCCATACATGAGGTTATAAGGCAAGCCCAAAGCATGAATGATGAGCGTAATGAGTTCATTATACAGAATATCTTTCAGCCTGTTTATGAAAGATATATTGAAGAACTAAAAAAACTCAATCAGATAGATTTCACGGATGCGATACTGCAAGCTACCGATATATGCCGTTCACTTCACCCTGTGAGATACGATTATATCATTGTTGATGAATTTCAGGACATATCGGTTGACCGTTACAATTTCCTGAAAGTTCTCCGAGAGGGCGATCCTCCAGCCAAGCTATACTGTGTCGGCGACGACTGGCAGTCCATATATCGTTTTTCCGGCAGCGACATGGCTCTTTTCAACCAATTCCCGGACTTCTTCGGGCATACCGATATAAACAAGATTGAAACGACATACCGTTTTGGCGAACCGCTGGTCAGTCTCTCATCGCAGTTTATACAGCGGAACGGAACACAAATTAAAAAGAACATACATTCGTTTAACCTTCAGGCAAAGACTGAACTGTATTTTTACGAATACGACCGAGCCAATTATTGCAACGTTATCGAACAGTTGGTTGCGTCGATTCCTTTGGATAGCTCTATATTACTGTTGGGGCGATACTCTTTTGATGACTATTATTTATCATTCAGGTTTCAATCCATAAAAGAGGCCAGCCGATTTTACTATTTTATTAGAAACCGGAAAATAGAGTTTCTAACAGCCCATAAATCTAAAGGACTTGAAGCGGACTATGTGATAATATTGCAATGCAACAAGGATACCTACGGATTTCCCTCTCTTGTCAATGATGACCCCGTACTAAATTATGTATTAACAAAGAGTGACCAATATCCTTATGGAGAAGAACGGAGGTTATTCTATGTAGCAATAACAAGAGCCAAGATAAAGACCTTTGTATTATATGACAAGCGTTTCCCTTCTGTTTTTGTTGATGAATTCCTACATCCTGAAAAAATCACGGAGCGAAGTTATGCAAAACATCCCAACGCCAATAAAAAGTGGACAAAAAGTGCAGATTTATTTCTTCTAAAACTATATAGTGAAGGTAAAAGTATAAAATAAACACATAGCGAAATAGTAAATTAGAGCAAAGCGTAGCGAATCGGCTGATAGAGCGTTCGTTACGCTTTGTTTTTCTATGGGGCAGAGCCAACGAAATACCACCTCGAAGCCAAACGGTGCAGAAGTTCAGTTACCAC
>ENA-OXEG01000007-OXEG01000007.1-human-gut-metagenome-genome-assembly--contig:-NODE-7-length-170213-cov-12.791359_pt1 | contig 170213 bp, 151 predicted proteins | sample MGYA00249355_ERZ652243 | MGnify/ENA primary metagenome ERZ652243 (study PRJEB26925, sample SAMN05826944) | human gut metagenome | biome: ENVO:2100002; feature: ENVO:00000062; material: ENVO:00002003... | reverse complement strand
ATGTGTATAAGAGACAGAATTTGAAAGGAAGAATAAAGCATGAAAATCCAAACAACAAAATTCACTCTTATAGAACTTTTAATCGTTATTTCAATTATTGCAATCCTGGCAGGGATGTTATTGCCGGCGTTAAACGCCGCACGGGAAAAAGCAAGGGACAGCACTTGTAAAAGCAATTTGAAACAGACAGGACTGGCGTTTCTGAACTACTCCTCAGCGAATAACGATTACTTCCCGGTAATGCACAGCGGAAAACAATGGATGAGATTCCTGACCGATGGCGGCCATTGCTCGTCAACAACCTTTCATAAGAACAATATTGAATATAAAGCCGGCATGGCCTCCTACTGTCCGAATCTGCCGTTCAGCAAAGACGATCCAAGCAAACTTGAGTGGTACACCTACGGAATGGTCTGGATGCCGAAACCGCAGGATGCGGATTACAGAAATAACGTGAAAAGCAAAAGGGACCGTTTGGGAGAATTCGTAATGACCGCTCCGGGTAATGAATGGATCTGTTATTATCACAGCATCCGGATCAAAGTACCGAGTCAAATGGTTCTTGTCGCCGATACAAACCGGATGACCGACAAGGGCCCTGCCGGCTATCCCTCTTTCGTTCCGTCGAAATTCAGCAGTCAGAGCGCGTTGGCTCTGCAGCATGGAAACAGAGCGAACTGTCTCTATGTGGACGGACATGTCAGCGCAGAAACAAAAGAAAACCTGTACAACAGTGTCAACCTGATCCGTGCATTCAACGACCGGAACGGAATGATGCTGTCGTTAATGGAATGAAAAATAAAACCGGAGATTCAAAAGATGTCAACCAGTCTCTTTAAAAAATTATCGTTCGCAGCGATTCTGGCTGCGGGATCCTGTGTCTGGGCGCTGCCGGACGGCGTACAGCTCAACGATGACGGATCGTTCCGGATCGGAGAAGCCGGGTTCAAGATTCAAACCTGGACCGCAGGCTGGAAATGCCGGTTCAACGGGAATTGGAACAACCGCAAAATTCAGCGGGAAGCCGGAAACTTTCTGCTTGAGGGGAAACTCAATATCAACAGCGTATCCGGAGCAGTCAAAGAGACGCTCCGCTCTTCGGGAAAAGACAAGTTTTCTCTAGACTGCAGTGTCGACTTCCCTTCCCCGGTGCAGATCATGGCAATGCATGCCGCCATGGAAATTCCCGACACTCTGCGGGAATTTTCAGCCGACGGTAAAACGGTGAAATTTCCGGCGGAGTACCGGGAACAGTGCATATTCAACCGTTCCATCCGGACATTTTCCATTCTTCTTGCCGGCGGAAGGCTTCTGACTGTCTCCGGCTCGCCTCTCCGCACCGTCATCCAGGACAACCGCAAATTCGGTTCTCCCACATTCTCCATCCGTTTTCTGTTCACTCCCGACAAAGGAAGACTGACAAAAAGCTCACTCTCCCTCCGTTTCGAACTCAGACCGGCAGTCTCGCAAATCGTGGACATCCGCCGGGAGGCAAACCGCAGTTTTTCCGACGGGTCTCCCGACAGCACCCTGCCCGGCTGGACCGGGCAGGGCAAAGAAAATGATCTGCGAATGATCCGACCGGGAGAAATCACACAGGAAACACTCCGCTTCCGGATCATTGATCCTTCCGGAAACGGGAAACGCGGAGCGGTCGTACTGGGAAAAAGCGTACAGTCGGGTCTGAAACAATCCGTCACACTGGAACTGCCGTCCGATACGGTCGCCGGAGCGGTGAATCTGCTTCACGCAGCAGCATGGCAGCCTTCGGGAAATGGAACTGTCGGAGAAGTTCTGGTAACGTTTGCGGATGGTTCCCGCCAGAGCTTTGAGGTCCGGGCACGCCGGGACATCGGAAACTGGTGGGGACGGGATTCCCTGCCAAATGCACAAATAAGCTGGCAGGGAAAGAATGGAAAAGCGCAGGTCGGATTGTACGCATCCGGTTTCCCGCTCCGTCGCAATGACCCGCGCTCCATCCGTCTGACCGTCACCGATAATAAAATGTTGTGGCTGATCCCGGCGGTTACACTGACAGACCTGCCGGTCCGGTTTCATAATACCGGAAAAAAAGAGATGAAGATCACCGCCGGGAAAAATTGGATTCCCCTGCAGTTCAACGGAGAAACCGTAAAGGGCAGCGCTCTGGATTTCTCATTTCTTCAAGACGCTCCCGCAGGGAAATACGGTTTTATCCAGGCAGGAAAAGATGGAAAACTGACTTTTGAAAACGCTCCGGACAAAAGAATCCGTTTCTACGGTGTCAATCTCTGCTTCAATGCCAATTTTCTGGATAAGGCAACCGTAGACAGAATGGCGGATGAATTTGTACGGCAGGGCTACAACCTTGTCAGGATTCATCATCACGACTCTGCAATGCTTGATAAAAATGCTCCGGACAGCCTGACTTTGGATCCGGAACAGCTGGATCGGTTGGATTACCTCTTTTACCGGATGAAAGAAAACGGAATTTACATCACGACCGATTTCAACACCAACCGCAATTTCAAACCGGGCGATCTCATTCCCGAAAGCGGCGGCATGAAACAGCTTGCCCCGTTAAGCAAAGCGGCCCGGAACAACTGGAAAGAGTTTGTCCGCCGCTGGATGACGCATAAAAACCCTTATACCGGACTCACCTGGGGCGAGGACCCGGCCCTCTTCTGTGTCAACCTGATCAACGAAGACACCTTGCCGTTCCAATGGAACATCAATCCCGAAACCGCGCAGATTTATATCGAACGTTTCAAAACATGGGCGGAAGCCAACGGCTATGCCGGTGCACAGGCAACCGAAGCCGGCAGACCGTTCCGCAAATTCCTGCAGGAACTTCAGCAGAACAGTCACCGGGAACAAATCCGCTTCATCCGGGAACAGCTGAACATGAAAACCCTGCTGACCAGCCTCAATTACATCAATGAGGCGCCGCTGACTCTTCTGCGCAATGAATTCGACGTTGTGGACAACCATCTTTATTTCGATCACCCGACCTCTTTGGAAAAACCATGGCAGGCGCCTTTCGGCTATACACAACTCTGTGCCATCGAACAGTATGCAACGCTTCCCCGTGATTTAATGCCGACCCGGATTTTCGGGAAACCTTTTCTTGTGACCGAATTCAACTATTGCTTTCCAAACCGCCACAGGGCGGAGGGCGGTCCGCTGATCGGAGCATACTCCGCTCTTCAAAACTGGAACGGACTCTGCCGGTTCGCATGGAGTCATGGAAAACAGAAGATCATCAATCCGTAGCACCCGGCAGAAGGATTCGACGCAGTAAACGATCCTTTCGCACGGCTTTCCGACCGGATCGCCATTCTGATGTTCCGGCGGGGAGACATCAAAGCCGCAAAACGGAAATTCGTCTGGCAGGTAAACCGGGAAATCTTCGATACGGACGAATCTTTCGACTTCCCGGCGGATTATCAGAAACTCGGCCTGATTTCCCAAATCGGCTCAGCTCCCTCCGACAGTCTGCCCGCCGGGAACGTCATCGGACTGTCCAAAAAATCAAAATATCCGGAATCCCTCGTCCATGCCGACATCAAAAACTCATGGGAACGGTTGATCCGGCATAAAATCGCCGTCAGCGATACGGAAGAGCTTCGGCTGGACCCGAAAAGCAAAACCTTTACCGTGACCTCGCCCAGAAGTGAATCGGTCACTCTGCCCGGCGGCGATCTTCAAGCGGGAATATTCGGGGTTAAAGGAGCGACCTGCTTCCAAACCGCCGCCGCAATGTCGCTGGATGGGAAGCCGCTGCCGGAAAGCTCCGATATACTGGTGATTCATCTGACGAATCTCACCAATACCGACGCCCATTTCGGAGATCAGGAGATGAAAGTTCTGAAACACCGGGGAAAACTGCCGCTCCTGATCTACCGGGGAACTGCGGAAGCGGAATTCGCCACCGGACACTCTTACCGGGTGGATGCTCTCAGCCCCGATGGAAAACTTCTGGGGCAAGTCGCCGGAAAACGCAGAAACGGAAAATTTTATTTTCTCCTTGATCCCGGTCATTTTCCGCAGGGAGTAATGGCATACCGCCTCTCCCGCTGAAATAGCCGAAATATTTTCAAAAGACCCCGGAGAAACGGATCCGCCCGATGTGTTTTGCTCCGACAATACACACTGGCGGATCCGTCATTTCTCCGGAGCCGCACACTCAACGGCGGAGAAAAAACGCGCCTGTTTTCCGAACGGAATCCGGGAAAGGCGCAGGGACCGGAAAACCGCACGGTCCGCGTTCGGACAGGCTCTTCTTCGATTTCAATCCAGCCATCACGGTCTTTTTATATTCTGAACCAATGCAGACATGCGGATTGTATTATAATCCGGAAAAATTTAATTTTTTTTCTTTCCCTCTCTTGAAAAACGAAACAATTTGCATTATTGTATCCCTATAAAAGATATTTTTATTATTTACCGACAATAAACAGAAACAAAAAAGAAAGTTTAACCCCGGAGAAAGTATTATGAAACAGTCTGCCGTCCACCTGTTCCGCACGGAACGCCGTTTTCAACCGATCCACCGGAAAACACGGTTCACCCTGATAGAACTCCTCGTAATTCTGGCGATTATCATGATCCTTGCCGGGATGCTGCTTCCGGCATTGAACAAAGCACGGGAACGCGGATACGGCGTTGTCTGCCTGAACAATCTCAAAACATTCGGACTGACCTGGGCAATGTATCAGGATGAGAATCAGAAATGCCCTCCGGTATGGCATAAAACGACGAATGTGAACTATCGCTGGTCGCGTCTTCTGATGCCGTATATGGGACGCGCGCGCTGGGGCTCTTCCGGCGTGGAAAACGAACTGAAAAGAATCCGTAATTTTCACTGCCCGCTCGACCGGATCCAGCGTGTCGGCGCAGACACTTCGGCTCCGAACAGTTACGGGCTGAACTTCGCCGTACAGAACGACGACGTCAGCGGAATACGGGATTCCGTCGGATTCACAGAGATCCGCCAACCCTCCCAGACCATCATCATCGGCGACCGTCCGGTCAACAACAACACCATCAGCAACGCTCTCGGCACGGACGCCACACGGAGCGGAAATTTTCATTCGGACAAAACCCGCAACAATTTTCTTTATGCCGATGGGCACTCATCCTCAACAGCGCTTAAAGCGACGCAGGTAAACAGCAACTGGGCATGGAAATTCAAAAAATAAGGGAGAACCGACATGAAACACCAAAGTCCCTCCGCTCTTCTGGCGGAAAAAATGATCGGCACGTTCGCCGCTCCGCCCGTCCGCGCCGGAATGCGTCTGCATCCGGAACGGGAACTTGCCCAGCGGCTGAATGTCACGCCGAAATGCATCAACCGGGCACTTCATCTGCTGACGGAACGGGGCATTCTGTCGAAACGGCACGGCAGCGGGAACTATATCCGCCGGATTCCTGTGCCGGCAGACGCTCCGGCATTCCCCCCGGAACAACTGTTCCCCGCCTCCGAATTCCGGGAAGAGGTTTCTCCGCTTGCCTCCCTGCCGGAACAGCAGAAGCTCACCATCCAGCTGTGGAGCGGTTTTCATCATAACACCGGAGCAAATGAGAACTATTCTCTCTATTGCCGGATCCGGGAATATGTGGAAAACGCAGGCCACCGGCTGGAAGAGCATGATCTTGTCAACCCGCACTGGGTCCCGCGGACAGAACAGGAGATCGCCGGCGAACTGACGGACTGCCCGGCGGACGGCTATCTGGTCAGTGCGCCGTTGAGCGGACTGTTCCGTCAGGCGGCGGAACGCGCATTCGGCACACAGCCGGATGCCGTAGTCTATCTCTCCACCTGGGGCGAAAAAGAGCTGAACGAACCGGAAATCCGGCTGGACGGAGCGGAAGCACTGCTGCGCGGAATCCGGCGTTTCGCCAAAGAAAACTTGAGACGGATCGCATTTCTCGGAATCCAGAACACCTATCACAACTGGCTGCTGGACCGCCGGATCTATGAATTCGCCCTGCTCGACTGCGAACTGCCGTACACGATGTCACGCCATGTCGCGCCGGAGTTTGCCGCCTCACGCGATGCAGTCCTGCAAATGCTGGACGCCAAAGAGCCGCCGCAGGCGCTGTTCATCGCCGATGACCTTCTGCTGCCCGGCGCTGCCGAAGCATTCCGTCTCCGGGGAATTGTTCCCGGAAACAATCTCGCTGTCATCTGCGTCACGCATTCCGACGACAAAAGCAGAATTCCCTGTGAATGGACGGCGATTGATTTCAACCGGGAGCTGACCGGCGTCATGGCTGCCGGTGAACTGCTGAAACATCTCTCGGAAGCCGGACACGAACTGCGTTCCATTTCCATGCTTGGGAAATGGCAGTTCCGCGGGACCCACACTCTGGACGGAAAGGCAAACCGATGAAACCGATTTTCCTTTTCCTGCTGACAGCCGTTACGGTTCTTTCCGCAACGGAAAATCTGCTGAAAAATCCCTCTTTTGAATCCGGCGAACAAGGATGGACACGGTACCGCTCCGATTCCGTCAGCGAACGGCGTCTTTCCTCCAACGGGATCAACGGAACAAAATGTGTTTTTATCCGCGCAGCCAAAGGAGCAAAAGCCGGGTACAATCAAAAGGTTTCCGCTGTATCGGGCACTTATCTTCTGAAATGGAATTACCGGACGGGAAACGAAGAAAAAGCGGCTGTGATCGAACTTTCCGGAAAGAAAGACAGACAGACGGTCTTCCACAAAGCACTCCGGCTTGACGCGAGTCCGGTATGGAAAACGGGTTCCTTTGAATTCCGGCTTCCCGTCTGCGATACTCTGGCAATCTCGTTTCTGGCATCCTCCGGCGAAGTCTGGTATGATGATCTTTCCCTCTGCCGTACAACTTCCGGACACGGCATCATTGACCTTTCCGGCACCTGGGACTTCCAGCCGGGCGATCATCCGCAGGAGGAAAAATGGAAAACGATCCGGGTTCCCGCTCTTTGGGAAAAAGAGGGATACCCGGTATTGGAAGGTTTCGCCTGGTACCGCCGCACGATTCACATTCCGGCGGAACTGAACCGCACGAATCTGATGCTTGAAATCGGCGGGATTTCCAAAGCGGACGAGGCATACTGGGACAGAAAACGGATCGGGCGTACCGGCAGTTTTCCGCCGCACTGGAAAGGCGATACGTTCGGGATCCGCCGCTATCTGATCCCGCAGGCTCTTGTCACACCGGGCAGACACACCCTGACACTGCGAGTCCACGACGGTGCCATGCAGCAATCCGGCGGAATCTGGCGGGCTCCCTGCCGACTCCGTCCGGCGACACCGGAAGAATACCGGAAAATCACATTTTCCACGCCTGTGGACGGCAATCTCTTCTCTCCGGGAAATCCGCCCGTTCTCCATTTTGCGATCGCCGATGCGGGACACATGGGGCTGGAACGCGGAATCCTGCATCTGACCGTCCGCTCTTACAACCGGAAGACCGCCGCCACGGCGCAGCTTCCCGTCCGGTTCCAAAACGGAATCGCCGCGGTATCGGCAAAGCTCCATCCTCTGCCGGAAGGATTCTATGATCTGGAAGCAAAGCTGGAAACACCGGACTCCGCGGTCAGTACCTCCCGTTTCACATTCGGCGTTCTGCCGGACCGGTTTTCAAGAAGACCCGGCGCAAAGCCCCGGTTCGGCATCGCCGCACACCTGAACAGACTGGATGACAGACTGCTGGAACAGACCCTGCGCCTCTCCGCCCGGATCGGAGCAGACGGCATTCGGACCGGATTCCTGTGGAAAGATTTGGAAAAGACACAAGGCAAACGGGATTTCCGCCTGTTCGACCGGACAGTCGGAGCGATACGGCGTCATGGGCTGGATCTGACAATGCTGCTGGCGATCGCTCCGAAATGGGCATCCTCCGATCCGCTCGGCAGACAGGGAATCCGCCATAAAGCAGGGCGTCTCCCGCGTCTGGAACTCTGGGCGGACTATGCGCAATGCATGGCGTCCCGTTACGGCGACTTCTGCCGGAAATTCGAAATCTGGAATGAACCGAACCTGAAGTCCTACTGGAAACCGTTCCCGGACTCCTTCGAATACTTCCGGCTGCTGGAAGCCTCTTCCGCCGCAATCCGCCGGGGAGCGCCGGATGCGGAAATTCTGACAGCAGGGCTCGTCCCGTTTCAATTCGTAGCGGAACCGGAAGTGGCGGCGGAACAATTTCTTGACGATCTGTATGCTTACAGCGGAGACCGCCGGATATTTGACCATATCGCCTATCATCCGTACCCGCTGATGCGCAGGGATATCACAAACGCCTCCCTGGAAAGACAGATGACCGACATGATGAACCGTCTGCGCAGAATTCAAACGAAACGGAATGACCGCTCCTCCGCGTTCTATCTGACGGAAATCGGTGCTCCCGACCTGCCGCGGACCATCGACGAGCGGCGGCAGGCAGAAGTCCTCACGGTCCTGCTCGTCTATTGTGCAGCTCAGCCGGACATCCGTTTCACCCACTTTTATAATTTTCAGGAAGACGGCGACAATCCGGACTACAATGAGCATAATTTCGGACTCGTCAAATCCGATCTCTCACCGAAACCGGCTCTGTTCGCATTCCATCAGCTCGCCCGGACTCTTTCCGGACGCGTATTCCGGGAACGGCGCGAAGAAAACGGCGTTGTCATTTACGATTTCTCCGCACCGAAAGCTCCTCTGCTGGTTGTCTGGAGCGATCAGCCGCAGGACTGGCGTCTTCCCGACGGGCTGCATACAGCCCGCGGCGTCACGGGAGAAGCGGTGGAAATCCGCAATGGAACGATCCGGGTCGGAACAGCTCCGGTTTATCTGCAATAATTCACTGTTCAGGAAAGGCAAGTTATGATCGAACGCAGTTTTTTCGGAGTTTGCACCCATCTGACCAAAATCCCGCAAGCCCATGCCATCCGGCAGATCGGGCAAATCCGCGATGCGGGGTTCGGCTCGCTCCGCGTCGGCTTTCTTTGGGATCAGCTGGAACCGGAACCCGGCGTTTTCCGCTGGGAAATCATGGATCCTCTGATCCGGGCAGTTGGAGACTCCGGCATCCGGATTCTGGGAACGATCGCGCGGACCCCCTCCTGGCTCAGTAACGCCGCAGACGGCGGACGATGCCGTTTTTATCCGCCGCGCGAGCCGGAACCGTTTGCGGCATTCTGTGCCGGACTGGCAAAACGCTACCCGGAAACCGTCGAAGCCTGGGAGATCTGGAACGAACCGGATCTGAAAAGCTACTGGCACCCGAAACCGGACCACGCACATTATATCTCAATCCTCCGTGCGGCTTACAACGCGATCAAAACGGCGGTTCCTTCCGCAATAGTGATGAACGGCGGAATCGCCTGCTGCCGGGAACACCGGATCAATTTCGACTATCTGGAAGCTCTGTTCCGCAGCGGGCTGTCTTCCTGCACCGATGTTCTGAACGTACATCCGTATTCCGGACCGAATATGCCGGAAACGCTGTTCGATGTCGAAATCGACCGTCTGCTGTCGCTTGCCGCACAATACCGCGCCTCCGGGCTGCCGGTCTGGTTTTCAGAGATCGGAACACCGGTACACCCCCGGTTCGCCTTGAATGAAGCAGAGCAGGCGGCTCACATCACCCGGCATTGCCTCTGCGCCCTCCGCCGGCCGGAAATACAACGTCTGTTCTGGTATGATTTTCACGATGACGGAACCGATCCGGACTATTTTGAACACCACTTCGGTCTGACCCGCCATGACGATTCCCCCAAACCGTCTTATCATGCGGCAAAAAGCCTGATCCCGGCTGTCGCAGGAGGAACGTTTCATAAACTCGTCCGTCATGCTCAGGGACCGCAGGCGGCAATCTTCCGGAACCGGGAAAATTCCATATTCTTCCTCTGGGATAACGCCCGCAACAGCTGGCTCCTGAAAGATGTGGATTTTGAATTCCGTGAGTGGTCAAATACCGGTACGCCGCTCCCGCTTTTCCGGAAAGAGAGAACGGCGGACCTCACGATCGGCCCGGAGCCGGTGCGGCTGGAAGTTGCTGCAGCCGACGAACCGTCTCTGCTCCGCTCGTTTCTTTCCTCCTCAACGCTGATCGGGATCTGACTCCCGCACCGGATCAGCGTTTGCGGATGTGATAGATCATCGTCGTTCCGCGCGGGCCGTGCGTGTTGACGGAGAACGCAATCCCGCCGTCTTCCGCACGGACCCCGACCGGAGCCAGCACGGAGCCGTCGGCGTTCAGCGAATCGACCAGCCAGCCGTCTCCAGACACGGCAAGTGAAACATCCGCTTTCCCCCTGGCGATCAGCATTGGAAACACTCCGTCTTTCAGCAGCAGATTGCGGGCGGGACTTTGAAACCGGGCTCCGGAAGCCAGCGAATCCGTCAAATGAAACAGCAGCAGTTCACGGCTCTCCGGAAGCGGTTTCCCATCCAGGGAATGAACCGACACGGTGACAAAATCATTTGCGCCTTTCACCCGCAGGAATTTTCCGGAAGCGGAACCATCCCGGAAAGTCAGAACCTCGGAACGCGGGGAAACGACCCGCAGACAGACCTTGACCGGATCCAGGGTGATCTCACCCGTCAGGCTCGTCACCGGAGCTTTACGCTCAAACCGGTCCGCAGCGTTCCGGAATTCCGCAGGAAGTCCGGAGCGCCACCCCGGAACGGCAGTATTCACTTTCACGATGCCATCCGCTTTCGATGCGGCGGGAACGGAACCGATCCTGCCGATCAGTCCAAGGCGGGAGAACTCCGCGGGGAACCGCTCGCCGTACAGCTCCGAATCCCAGGTATAACAGATCGGCGCATTCCCCGCCGGCATCACATCCCCCCGGACGAACAGAAACCAGATGATCCGCTCCGTCAGCGTTGCGACAGGATCCGAAAACGAGCTGAACGAGCCCGGCGCTTTCGGCTGAAAAATGTTCGCCCGGCGGAATTCATAGCAGAAACGGTATAATCCATCCCAGTCCTGAAGAGCGGAATACGCTCCGGCAAGCGCCCCCATCTCACTGCGGAACTGGTTCGGATAGCAGTAATTGATCTCCGTTATGATCATCGGTTTTCCGGGAATGCGCACCGGCATACAGCCGCGCATCGCACCGGCATATCCCGCAATGTCGGAGCTCTGATTGAACGCCACCGGCGGCTGCCAGTTGTTCATCGGAAAAGTCGGATGATCATGATAAATGTGCTGATCCAGCAGCGGAAGCGTATCCCGGAACGGCTGGAGCGAAGGCGACGCCACATTGTTCAGGTTCGTGATGATCGCTTTAACACCGAGTTCCTCCCGCAGAAACCGCTTTTCCTCATCCATAACGACAGTCTGCCGCTCCGCCAGAAATTTCTGAAACATCTCACTGCGGTCCGCAGCGAGTTCCGGCGTATAGAGATTTTTCTCTTTCAGCCACTGCACATACCGCCCGGAGATCAACGGCAGAAGAGCCGGTTTGCTTTTCCAGATCGCATACAGCGGAGCCTCGTTGTCAAGATTGACCGCAAAAAACGCGGGATCCTCCGCCATGCTCATCCCGGTATACGGATTTTTCATCGTAAAAACTCGGCGGGCGTACTCCTTCCAGTTTGCCATCGCGGAATCGGAAAAGAACTGCAGGACTTTACGATAGCCGTCATCATCCGTCTTCCGGCACTCGGCAATCCCGTCGCCGGGACGGATCGGACGCGTCGCATAGACATCGGTCGTAATATACATCCCTTTCTCGCGCAGTTTCGCATAAAAATAATGGAACCGGTCGAGGTTGACTTTGTCAAAACTGATCGTATCACCGGCGCTCCAGTCCATGATAAATTTCTCAAACTGATGAAAACGGATGGAATTATATCCCTCGGCGGAAAGCCGCTCCGCCAAAGCATCCGCCTCCCCGTGCGTCGGAGCAACAAGACGCTGACAGATATTCGTCCCAAAGAAACGGATCCGTTTCCCCGGTGCGTTTTCGAATGCGAAATGACCGTCCGGATTGATGATCACGCGCCCGAACTTTCCGGCAGGAGCATGAGTCCGGGAAGAGAAATCAAGCGGCGAACCTTTCCGGTAATGAAGCGGAATCTCATATTTTTTCCACGCGGAACCTTCGGTTATCACAAACGGTTTCCCCACCGCACGGCCGAGCCGCATATTGGCAAACGATGCGGCGGCGATCATCCAGACACCTTTTCCGGCACGGAATTCCACTGTACGGACGGGCTTCCCCCTCAGACGGAACGCGGATGAGAACAGTCCGACCTTTCCGCTTCCATTCTCGCCGATCCAGGCGATCTGCCCGTTGAGGAAATGAAGCATCGGACGCCACCAGTTCCCGCAGTCGATCCCCGCGCGAACCGGAATCTCCTGCCGGGTTGAATCCGCATAAGTAACAACGATCGTTCCCAAGACCTCTTTCGTCGGCGGGACCCACGCCGCCGCATGGAGCAGATAAAGATAGCGGTGTCCGTCTCCCGATCCGGCGTTCACGATCCCCGCCGGAGGAAACTTCCGTTCTCCGGAAAGAACGATACAGCTTTTTCCGCTTTTGCCTGGGTCCGCAATATTGAACTCAATCCCCGTAAGGGTCACGTTGCCCGGTTCCATGCAGGAAAGATCGTTGCCGGGTCCCTGATCCGTCCAGCCGCCTTTGCCGTCATCGGCGGAGTCGTCGCGGAATCCCATGTTCGCCGCGGACGCGATGGAAACCGGAATGCTCTTCAACGGCTCTTCCTCAATCGTAAACTCCAGTCCGGCACTCTTCCGGTCTTTCGGCAATTCCGCGACTATGCTGACGGAATACAGCGGTTCCTTGCTCCACACCCGCGCATCCACGATCCGGACACGGAACGACCCGGTAAACGTAAACCGGGAATTTCCGGCGACCAGCGCCAACGACGACTCTCGTTTATGCAGAAGCGTGGAATAAACAATCCCTTTCGTCTTCTCTCCGCTCAACGCGAACAGCTTGCCGCTGACCTCAATGTCCACGGGAACCGCAACCGGAAATTTGATCTCCATTCCTGTGGAGTCGGTTTTTCCGTCAAACGCAATTTCCGCGGAATAACGCCAGCGGTGATCGCCGGTTTTCTGCAAACGGGCGTTCAGCACCGCGCTGTGTTCCGGACTCATCCGCGCCGCTCCGGAGACCGTTTCCGTATCTCCGTTCTTCACGGTCTTCCCGTTTTTCAGAAGGATCGGTTTCCATGACGGCGCATGCCGCCATTCCATGCGGGAACCGTTCAAATTCAAACGACCGTTTCCGGCAAGAGAAACGGCATCCGCAGCCATGACGGAACAGGTCAATGCCATAAGCGAAAGAATAAAGATGTTTTTCATGTGTGACTCCATACGATATTATAATGTTGAAACGGAACCTGTCAGTTCGTTGTAATAATTCGGGACACCGGATTTCTGTTTCATTTCGATCGGAGAACGGGAATCGGCGTGTCCGTCCAGCAGCAGGAAATTTGCCCGAACGCTGTGCGCCGGATAAACGGAAGCCTCTCCGGAAAACCGGAAATACGGGACATTCTTTGCTTTTTCACTTCTTCTGGAATCGCTGAGAACCATAATATCCTGCGGCCGCCCTGTCACAGGCGGTAAGAATCCATTCGCAGTCTGCTTCAGCAGCGGAATCTTCTTGAGATTCGGGTAAGCGCTCGCACTCCACCATCCGTTGCTCAAACACGGATTGTAACCGTATGTATAGGTAAAATATTCCCAACTGTTACTGTTGTAATAGCCGCTGAACAGCGAACAGCGCATGATTGCGGTTCCTTTCTGCGTGGATTTCAGGTCGGCGGTGGTTGCCAGCTGTTCTGTCCAACGCTTCGGATTGTTGCTGCCGTCACCCATCTGCGGATAATATCCGTCATACGAATCGGAATAACCGATAAAATAGATTCCCATATTTTTCAAATTGCTTAAACAGCTGACTCCCCGTGCTTTCTCTCTTGCCTTGTTCAATGCCGGCAGCAGCATTCCTGCAAGGATTGCAATAATCGCAATCACGATCAGGAGTTCTACAAGGGTGAATTTTTTCATTCCTGTCTTCATGGTAAAATCCTTTCTTTTTCCGGTTTCAATTTTCCGTGCGTTTAATTATAAGTCAAAACATCAAAAATGTCAATAGGGGTTTTGCATAAAAACATGAGGAAAAACTGTAAAAAACATGAGGATAAAATGATCGTATTCCGCCTCTGAAAATATGGAAAAGAGACGGAATACGATTTTCCGGTCACGCCTTCCGGTAAAGCAGAACGGCGAACCCGTGACGCGGGATCACAACCATCCCGTCACGCATCGACACATCGCCGGAAACCGAACGGAATCAAAGATGCTCCTCAGGTTCCGGAAAAGGGGAACATTACAGAACCGGCGCAATTATTGCGAGTCGAACTCCTTTCCGATCAATTCATATGCCAGAACACCCCGACCGTCGCGAGTGTTGTTCAGTTCAAGGATCGTTTTTCCGCTTTCTGTGCGGAACGGGCATTCTGAAAGACGCTTTCCATTCGGATCCACCGCATAAAGGCGAAATCCCTGAAAATCTCTCCGCAGAGTCATTCGTGCTTTTCCCCTGCGCAAGAGTAAAGGACTTTTTCCCCGCGACTCCAGAATGTTGCAGTCAGCATCACGATATGTCTCTCCGGTATTGGCTATCCGGGTCAGATGAAGGACCAGAAGCCGACGGCTTTCCTTCAGAGATTTTCCGTCTTTTGAAGCAATCAGAACGCCTGCGAAAGTATCCTGATTATGTACTTCAGCGAAATTCCCTTTCAGGCTCCGATTCTTTTCCAGAACCATTCCTTCACTGTGAGAAGTGGAAACAAGGAAGGTCGTATTTTCACTGTCGAGGAGAATTTCCCCTGTATCGCTGCGGAAACGATTGTTTTCTGCATCTTTCGCAGAAAGGAATCCTGCTTTGACAATCTCCCGCAATCCTTCCGCAATTCCGAGTTTCCATGAAAGAAACGGAAAGACTCCAGCAAAATTTTCCTGAAGTGTTTCCGATCCGGACACCAGAGAGGTCTGTTCCGGAAGAACAATGTTTCTGCCCGGGCCGGCAATCTGGAATCCGGTTTGTCCGATCAGACCGAGACGCCGCAGGTACAGAGGAAATCCGGAAGGGTTCGAAGGATTCTTCCAGTGGTCCGGATCCAGCAGAATCACAAATTTGTGTCTGGAAGGCGCCACGTCTCCGCGCAGGAAGAAAAGTTGGGCTGCAATTTCAGAAAGCGTTCGGACCGGGTCTTCCGCTATGTCAAACGTTGTCACGATTTTTCTGTCATCGAGAGAGCGGATCGTGTGGGAAAAAGTAAACCGGCAGAGGGAATCCCAGTTCTGCAAAGCGGAATATGCCCCCATCAGAAACGCGCCTTCCAGATTGTAGCGGTTCGGGTGACAGTAGTTCCATTCACTGACGGAATACGGTTTCCCGAATTCCCGGCAGGGAAATTGTCCGGAAACCCCTCCCGCGAACTCCTGAATCGCGCTTTTTGTTTCAAACCGGGCAGGCAACTGCCAGTTTTTCCCGAGAAAAGACGGATGCGCCCAGTAGAAATGGTTATCAATGTAGTCATACTCACTCCGGAGGAGTGATGTACCGATATCGGTCCAGTAGTTCTGATCGGTCAACGGCATTTTCAGCCCCGTTTCCTTCGCAAATTTCCGCAGGGAGGAAAAACCGTTCCGATAGATATCCGACAGAAAAGCGCGCCAAAGCGCAGCCCGGTTTTTCTGTGTGAGGACAAGACGATTCCTCTTCAAATATTGCTGATACCGCTCCTCGAACAGTGCGGCAATCCGAGAAGTACGTTTCGCTGTGGCAAAGATTGTATCCTCGTTCAGAAAGCTGAGCATACACACGGCGGGATCATCCTTCAACGCCAGACCGGTATACGGATTGACGGTATTCAAAAGACGTCTGGAAAATGTGAAAAAGTCGTTCCGGACTCCTTCATCCAGGAAAAACAGAGCTTTATATTCCGATCCGGCTACTATTCCGTCCTGTATCAGATGCGAAATCGACGCATCCGGTCGCCGGATTGTATAAAGATCCAGAGTAAGATAGATTCCAGCTTCCCGGCAGCGGGCAATCAGATAATGCAGACGATCCAGACGTTCTCCGACAAATGGAGAATCGCCCCGATGCGGCGCCTCCGTCAGCAGGTCGTCAAAATGGTGAAGACGGAGAAGATTGTAGCCGGAGCGGGAAAGATGTTCCACAAGCCGATCTGTCCGTTCTCTATCCATGAAATTCATCATGAACGCAATATTGACTCCGTAAAAACGAGCATGGACACCGGGACGTTTCTCGAATTCAAATCGACCGCAGACATTCCGAAGGTAGCCGTATTTTCCAGCCGGACGATGCAGAAGTCCGGAAAAATCCATAATGCTTCCCGGAATCACCGAGGTCCGCCGCTCGACCGGAATCCATTCCGGCCCGGAGCCGATGATGACCGGTATTCCGCCCGACCCGGTATTGCCGGCAGAATCGGAAAGTGTGGCCCCCGCGATCAGCCATGCGGCATTGCCCTCGCTGGCGAAACGAATCCTGCGGATCTTCTTGCCCGATAATTTGAAACGTGTTACATAAATTCCAATCTCAGCCGAGGAATTTCTCCCTTTCCAGGCGACAGATGCATGGGACAATGTGCGCGGTCCCCAGAAGTCGCCGACCTCCATTCCGCTCCGGACGGAAAACGTCTCCTCGTCCCGTTCCGTAAATCCATCGTTTTCATACTCCACGAAGACTCGCCCAACCATCCTTTGGTTTTTCGGTTCCCACCCGAGCGCATGCAGAACCCAGAGATACTTTGCCCGTGTTCCCTGCGGAACAGCGACATCCGCAAACGACGGAAAATACGGCCGCTGCTCTCCACGGAGCGCAATAACAGCCTTTCCTTCGTTCTCCTCCGGACGGAGAATCCGGAATGGAATCCCTGCGAAAAACTGTTTCCCTGAAGGAAACATTTTCAGGTCATTGTCAGGCCCCTGATCGGTCCATCCGCCGATATGGTCCTCCGCCACCGGATCCGCAAATCCCATATTTGCCGCCCCGGCAAAACTCAGCGGGCAGGAGAACGGACGGACAAAATGCAGATCCAGTTTCAAACCGGCCTCCCCAATCGTTCCGGAACGGGGATTTAGGAGAATCCGCAAACTCCAATCGCCGTTTTTCTGATAGCGGCGATTATCCTGAAGACGAACCCGTAAATTTCCTTCCATACGCAAAGTTCCCGTTTGAAGAGGAATTTCGATCTGCTTCACCGGCAGATCCAGGACCCAGCGTTTCGCCTGATAGTTTTTGCCGAAATTGACGGTTTTCCCGTCAAAGCGGATCTCCCGTGCAAGAAAACGGGAAACCGGAAGAAGAGCTTCCAGACAGAGTTCTGCGCAAGGAACGGGTTCGACAGAATTCAAACTCACTTCGTAACGGGCCCGGTTTGAAGGCAGGAAAGCAAACCTCTCATCCAGTTTGAATATCCCGTTGTGAACCAGAAAGTCCCCCTGCAGATGGAATCCATTCCGGTCGGACCGCAAACCATCTGCAGAAGCGCGAATTGTCTTGCTGCTCTGAATCGCAGAGGCCCATTTCGGATTTCGCACAACAAGGGAAAATGTCAGATCCTCCACTTGGAAAGATCCATTGGACTGCAGTTGAAAAACCCCCGTTTTCCCGTCTCCGGGAAAAGCGGAAACAGCGAGAAAAAGCATCGTCAGGACAAAAAATCGTTTCATACAAACACCTCTCTTTTCTGAATGAACCTGAATCAATAAAGGAATCCGGAACTATCCATGATCGCCTGACCGAAACTCGAAGAGATCATACTCCGGAGCAGAGGCGCCAATTCCTTTCCAACCGAACCGACATGCCCATCTACATAAAGCAGATTGGCGCGGTGGGCATGGATCAAATAGATCTTTACGTTACTCCCCGCCCCCCAGTCCGGCAAATTATAGGCGGCTTTCCTGCTTGTGGAATACGCACTGTCGCCGAGGAAAAAGTAGCGGCTCGGTTGCTTCACAATCCGTGCGATCAGGAATCGTCCGGCGGCAGTCCCCCTGTCTCCTGTATATACGTTGGCACGGTTGCCGTATTCGATCTCCCATTTGTTCCAGACGGTGGGGCCACCGAACACGCCGGGCTTGATTCCGTAGCAGTCATACCGGATCCCGCTGCTTGTACTTTCCGGAATGGAAGGACAACGCCGGTATTTCATCTTTTTGGCAGCTTCCTCCCGTTCCGTCATATTGCTTTCCGCGGTAAGGGACAGCCAGGGGAGCCAACTGTAGTCCGCACCGTTGACCGGAAAAAGATCGTTGCAGGCATTCCCGTAGGAAATAAACTGCACTCCCAGCTGTTTCTGATTGTTGACGCAGGATATTGATCGAGCTTTTTCCCGTGCAGAATTCAATGCCGGCAGCAGCATTCCTGCAAGAATTGCAACAATTGCAATCACGATCAGAAGTTCTATAATGGTGAATTTTTTTATTCCGATTTTCATAATTAAATCCTTTCTTTTTCTAATTTTAATTTTCCGTGTTTTAATTATAAATCAAAACATCAAAAATGTCAATAGGGGTTTTGCATAAAAACATGAGGAAAAACTGTAAAAAACATGAGGATAAAATGATCGTATTCCGCCTCTGAAAATATGGAAAAGAGACGGAATACGATTTTCCGGTCACGCCTTCCGGTAAAGCAGAACGGCGAACCCGTGACGCGGGATCACAACCATCCCGTCACGCATCGACACATCGCCGGAAACCGAATCCAGACGGATGAATTCAAATCCGGGTACGGAAACCGCCGTTTCCTGAACGTCCCGGCTGCTCTGCGTCAACATCACTGCAAGCTCGTCACCCAGCAGGAATGAATTTGTCTGCACACAGGAATTACTCAGGGAGTGAAAGCGGTCCGCAGAAAACACGCCGCGATAAAGGAGTTCTCCGAACCGCTCCCGCAGAGCGTTCGCCTTGCCCAGATACGCCTGATAACGGGGCGTCGCACCGATCGTCCCCCGGCAGCGGTAGATCTCCACATCGCTCCGGCTTCCCAGCAGAAGCATCTGATTGACCGGAAATTCCACATCGGAATCATCACGGATATTGCGGTTGGAAATCACCGCTTCGGGAAATGCCGCTTTGAACAGGTAACTTGCCGAGCGGGTCTGCGGCTTCGCTCCGGTCGCGCGCCAGTCCGGATTCCATACTCCCGCCGGATAACCGAAAATATGGATGAAATCCGTATACTGAAGCGTCTGGTCGGTCGTGCATTCAATCCCGAATCCCAGTTCCGGATCTTTGGATTTGGCGTATTCGTACAGCTCCCGGAGCATCTCCCGCTTGCTCCGCATGAGTCCCGTAAACGGAACGGGATGCCCGTGCGACGGATCACAGCAGGGATACGATGCCAGGCCTAGCTGATCGAAAAACACCGAATCCACTCCAAGCTCCACGGCAAAATCAATATGCCGCTTGAGAATCCCGATCCAGGAACGGCAGGCGGGACACGCAACAACAAACGTCTTGTTGCCGAACGACCGCAAAAATGTTCCGGTGTTGCTGAAATTGTAGAACTCGCGGTGTTCGGTCCCGTCCGCCCGTTTGATCGAAACCCGCTGTCCCTCGCCGGAGCGGTAATAATCGGTATCCGCATCAATGAGCTGCCCGTTATAATACAGAATGATTTTCCCGCCTTTCTCCTGAATGCCGCGGATGCCCGCTTTCAATGCGGCGAAACCGCCCTGCGACGGATCAGGCGTATAAGACGGATAACCCGAATCCATTCCTTCGGCGGTCCATCCGAACAGGAACAATGTGTCGATCCCCGCCTTTGCGGCATCCTCATACGCCCGCCCCAGAGAATCATACGGGAAAAAGTATTCTCCATACTGATGATGCAGAATGATCCGCTGCCAGCCGCCCGACCCCGCCACATGCGGCGGAATCCGCGGGGCTTTGAACCAGGAATCCGCCCATGCCCGGTATTTCTGCGCACAGACGATCCATTTTCCGGAATAAGGAGACGTTACAATCCTGTTTTCGTGCCACTCCCCGCCCGGCTTCAAAAACGGATAACGCACCATGAACATATTGACCGACTCCCTGTTCTCCAGTTCGAAGCCGTGCGCCGTCATCTCAAACGAATCATCATGGCAGCCGAAATAAAAACCGTCTTCCCCCCAGTCCAGCGCAAAACAGTTCATGGAACTGGAGCGCCCCGGATAAATTGCCGGAGTATAGCGGATATATTTCTGATCAGGCGCCATATAATCGGTAAAACAGGCACGGATCTGTTCCGGAAGATTCTCAATCCGTTCGCTGACGAGCTCCGATGTGATCGCCGCCATCGGCGGTTCGGGGTCCCGGATCGCGAACACCGGATAATGCACTTCCCGGATCTCCTGTCCCGCACTCCGGTTGTCGAGCGTAATCCCCCAGCGGACCTCATCCCCCGCAAGTTCAACGGTCAGCCGGACTCCGACCGGAAGCCTGCCGCGCTGTTCGCATTCGATCTCCGGATACGAAAGTTCCATACCCGTCCCCGACGTCCGGATATCCGGTTTTCCCGCCGGAACCGCTTCCAGCTCCAGACAACCGGCATCGCCAATAATCAGACGCAGAAGCGGGTGCGGATTCATCAAGTGCCGCCCGCTTTTCCGGTTTTTCATTTCCGTCAGCCCGCCGTTCTCATCCAGTACAAGAGAAACAAATTCATTTTCCAAAACAGTCATATACAACCTCCGATGGTTTTCCGTTTCACTGCGCACGTCCTCAACATATACGCGGACTCCACCTTTTGCGCGGGCTCCCGTGCCATAAACTATGACAATCGTGCCAATCTTTCCTTGACAAACGGGAAAAATGTGGTATACTGATCTGTATGAAAAATTATCACATCCATCTCAACGATCTTCCGCGGAGCCTCAACTCTCCGCTGCCGCTCTCCGCTCTGGTCTCTTACGACAATGCGATGGGAACGTGGAACGGGAAACGGGAAAACGTCATGGAGTTTGCAATCCGCCTTTCCTCTCCCGACCCCCGATCTGTTGATATTCAGAACGGCGTCGAAACACGGATGCCGTTTCCGCACGTTTATCTGAAGTATCCGGGCAGCGACTTTCACTCTCCGCCGTTCGCTCCCCGCGCGGCATTCGCTCTGCTTTACGACGGTTCCCTGACGGGGCGTTTCGGGGAATGCGGGATCTCGTGCGGTCCGGTCACATGGGCTCTGGAAATCACCGGGGAAATCCGGGAACTGATCCACAAAATCGACCTTCTTTGCGAAAAAGTTTCCGTTCCCGGCAGTATCGACCGCATCGATTTTCTCGCGCTTTGCCTTCTCCGGGAAGTCATGCTTCAACAGCCGCGGAAAGAACCGGAAACGGATCCGTTTTACACGGAAAGGCTTCAACGGATCGCCTCTTACCTGCGCTGTCACTATGCGGAACGGATCGACCTGAACGTCCTGGCGGCGAAACACGGATTCTCCCGGCGCACCTTTTTCCGGTACTGGAGCCGGATATTCCCCTGTCCGCCCGGCGAATATCTGCTGAATCTGCGAATGCGGGAGGCGCGCCGGCTTCTGCATTCCGAAATGCCGGTTTCGGAAATCGCGCTCCGCCTGAATTTTCCGGATCCTTCCTATTTCACGGAACAATTCAGGAAACATTTCGGCGAAACTCCGCGCGAATACCGCAAACGCTGCACATAACCCCCGTTTTTCTCCGCGGAATCCGCAATTTCCATTTGACGCGGCGCACTTCCGGTGTTATGTTGCAGAATACAAGGGGGAAACGATGGACATTCACGGAATCATTGTACTGGCATATATCATCTGGCTCGGGCTCATTGCGCTGGCAATTCTGTTCTGCGCGGCGGATATTCTGCGGAATCAGGGCGACGAACCGCAACGGACACTGCTGTGGTTCACCGTGATCACCGCATTTCCGGTATTCGGCGTTCTCCTCTACTTTTTCGCCGGGCGCAGCCGCACGGATTCCATCGGCAGAAAAGTCGCGCTTTCCGCGGATGATTTTCTCTCCAAGATCAGACCGCACGAAAACGTGTTCCGCTATTTTTCGGAACTCAAACCGTACATCAGAAACGGCGGCAGCCTCTCTGCGGAGATGCTCGACCGCATTCTTCCCGAAACCCGCGCGATTCAGGGAAATCATGTGGACCTGCTGCGCGACGGAACTGCCGCCTATCCGCAAATGCTGCGGGAGATCCACAACGCCAAACGCTCCATCCTCCTCCAAAGTTTCATCATCGCGGATGATGAAATCGGAAGAGACATCCTCAAGGCGCTGGAATACAAAGCCTCAACCGGCATCGAAGTCAAGATTCTGTATGACAGCTTCGGCAGCTTCTTCTCCGCATTCTACCGTATGTTCAACCGGTTCGGACGCGGTATCGAAACATTCCGCATCCGGCCGTTTTCGCTGATGAACAGTTTCACCCGCTGGCGGATTCAGATGCGCAACCACCGGAAACTGCTGGTCATCGACGGAAAAACGGCTTTTCTCGGCGGGATCAATATCAGTGCGGAAAACGTTCCGACGAAACGGCACGGAGACAGCGCAATCCACGATCTGCACTGCCGGATCGAAGGTCCCGCCGCCGGAGAACTGGAACTACTCTTTCTCCGGGACTGGATGTATGCCGCAAAAGAAAAACCGGCGGACCTCGTTTCCAGCGTCGTTCTGCCGACGGTGGAACGGAAAGGCGACCATTCCGTCCGGCTCGTCGCCTCAGGCTGGGGCCAATGCTACGAAGGAAGCGAAAAAGTGTTTTACACCGCCGTTGCAACCGCCCGGAAAAGCGTCTGGATCATCAGCCCGTATTTTGTACCGGACACACCGTTTCTGATGGCGCTGCGCATGGCTGTGGCACGCGGCGTGGATGTACGGATCATCGTGCCGCTGAACAACAATCATTTTTATGTCAAACTGGCGTCGCGCAGCTTCTACGGTCCGCTGATCAGCGACGGCGTCCGGATATTTGAGCGGAAAGGGGTATTCGTTCACGCCAAGGCAATGCTGGTGGACTCCGAATGGGCGCTGGTGGGATCAAGCAACTGCGACGTCCGCAGTTTCCGCCTGAACTTTGAGCTCGATGCCGTAATCCGCGGCGAGCCGTTCCTCGGCACCCTGAAACGGGAACTGGAAAACGAACTCGCCGCCTCCGACGAGATTACACTGGAGCAGATTCTCGCAAAACGGAAAGCAATCCGCGCAGTGGAGAACCTCTGCGCCCTGCTGACTCCGCTGCTGTAATTTTACTCGTGCGCGGGAACGAGCTCCCGCTCGATCACGCACATCTTGCGCCATTTGCCCTGACGGAAGCGCAGGTAGAACACTCCCGCAATGAAGAACGTGTAAAACACCAGCACGCCCCAGTAGAAATTCACGGGAGCATTGAATTTCATTGCGATCAGGCTCGGAATGATCCAGATCACCCACGAAAGAACCGCACTGCCCCACATGGCGAACGCGGTATCTCCGGCGCCCTTGATCGCGGATACATAGAGCATCTGAATGCCATCGCAAAATGTGAACATCGCAACGAAGATCACAAACGTGCGCGCCAGTTCCATAGTCACCACCTGCGACGCATCGCCGGCACGGACGAACAGGGAAAGCAGCGGACCGGGAAAGAACGCAAAAATAATCGTCATGACCGTCATATAGGCCATGACCAGAAAACGTCCGTTCGCAACCGCCCGCTTTGCCGCAGCGGGAAGCCCCGCGCCGACCGACTGCCCGACCAGAATCGAAATGGTCTGTCCGAGACCGAGCATCGGAATGAACGCAATCGAATTCAGGGAAAACGCGATCGTCGTCGCTTCCTGAACCCGCATTTTTTCCAGTGCGCTTCCACCGACGTTGCCAAGCAGAATCACAAAAATATTGAACGACGAAAGTTCAAGTAGAAGCTGAACGCCGTTCGGCGCCCCGAAACGGATGATACGCCCGAACAATCCGGCTTCAAACCGCGGCGGCCACGTTGCATAAATTTCCCGGTTCCGACGACGGAAAAACAGGATCAGAAACGCACACAAACCGACCAATCCCGACAGGATCGTCCCGTAAGCCGCTCCCCGGATTCCGAGCTCCGGCGCCCCCCAATTACCGTAAATGAACGCATAGTTGAACGGAATATTGCTGAACACCATGATAAAGTTGACGATCATGATCGTCATCGTCAGTCCGCGTCCGCTCCAGAAAGAACTGAAAGCGGCGATCAGCAAAGGAATCCAGGCAAAGATCGAAAGCAGTTTGAAATACACGATCTCCTGCTGCAGCACGGCTTCGGCGTGTCCGAACTGCGTCATCAGCCATCCGCCCCAGAACCAGCCGGTCGCCATGAACAATCCTCCGAACAAGGCAAGAAACACTCCCTGCCAGATGGAGAGTCCGACACGTATCTGTTCGCCCGCACCGGTATACTGGGCGACGAACGAATTCACATATCCCACAGTACCGAGAAAAATACAGGAGATCGTAAAACTGGTGAGACCCGACGGCATCGCGGCGGCAACCGCCTCCGCGGAATAGCGTCCCAGCATCATACGGTCACAGAACAGATTCAACGCGTGTCCGGCAGACGCCATGATCAGCGGAAATGCGACTTTTAAAACATGAGGCATTCCGCAGGTCTTCTGCGGATCAAACGAAATGGGAGAAAACTTCATGATAAATCCTTGCATGGGGAAGCCGGGAATATACCGCCGGCCATCCCGTTTTTTCAGGAATAACGGCCCACCGAGCGACGGGTATCCATTTCATCCTGTCTTTTACGGAGCGTCTCGCGCTTGTCGCCGAACGTCTTGCCTTTGGCGAGTCCAAGCTCCATTTTGACGCGTCCGTTTTTCAAATACAATTTCAGGGGCACGAGTGCGATCCCGCGCTCCTTGACCTTCTGGGAAATCTTCAAAATCTCTTTTTTGTGAAGCAGAAGACGCCGGGTCCGCAGCGGCAAATGATTGAACCGGTTCCCTTCCGCATACGGCGCGATGTGCATGCTGTATACGAAAACCTGTCCGTTTTCAATCTTCGCGAAGGCCTCCGCCAAAGACGCGGCATGGGCACGGCAGCTTTTCACTTCCGTACCCACCAGCTCGATCCCCACTTCCAGAGAGTCGATGATCTCATAGTCATGACGGGCCTTGCGGTTCTGCGCAAGCGCTTCGTCCTGACCGTTGTTTTTCTGACTTTTTGTCATACTCAGCTCATATATTGTTTCGCCGACGCTTCAAACCGCTGCTGAAGCGGATAATTCGCCGACGTCAGAGAATCCGTGAAATACTTCAACAGATCCTTCTGCTGTTTCGTCAGCGCGACCGGAGTTTCCACCTGAATTTTGACCAGCTGATCTCCTTTTCCGCCGCCTTTCAAAGCGGGGAAACCGCGCCCCTTGATCCGGAGCGTCGCTCCGCTCTGCGTCCCTTCGGGAACTTTCATGCGCACTTTGCCGGTCATGGTGGGAACATCTATGATCCCGCCGCCGACAGCGGTCGCAAACGGAACAGGCAGTTCGCAAATCAGGTTCAAACCGTCCCGTTTGAACACGGGATGCGGCAGCAGCCTGACGATTACATAAAGATCGCCCGGCGCTCCACCCTGAACACCTGCTTCCCCTTCTTTGGGAATCCGCAGCTTGGAACCGTTGTCAACACCCGCGGGAATATGAACTTTGAGATCCCGCGCAGCTTGAACGCGCCCCTGACCGCCGCACGCGCGGCACGGAGCTTTTACAATCTGTCCGCTTCCGCCGCACTGCGGGCACGCCTGCGGCATTCCGAAAATGCCCTGCACCTGCCCGCTTCCGTGACACTGCGGACAGGTGGTCTTCCCCGCCGCCGGGTCCGCTCCGCTTCCGCCGCAGACTGTACACGGAGTCTGTTTGGAAAAACGGAACTGCTTGTCCACACCGGTAAAGGCCTCGTCAAGCGTCACATCCAGTTCATACTGAAGATTCGCCCCCTGCTGACCGTGCGCGGAGCGACGGCCGCGCTTTCCGCGTCCTCCGCCGAGCAGATCCTCGAAAAACGAAGCGTCCATCCCCTGCGTTCCCGCCTGGCCGAAAATATCGCGGAACAGGTCGTTCGGATTGCGGAAATTACCCGAATACGAGTAACCGCCGCCGGGTCCGCCCGCGCCGCCCGCCGCCCGGTTGAACATATCGGGACCGAACTGGTCGTAATCGGCGCGTTTTTTCGGATCGCTGAGCACTTCGTAGGCTTCGGAGACCTTTTTAAACTTCTCCTCCGCCGCTTTGTTTCCGGGATTCTTATCCGGATGATATTTCACGGCAAGCTTACGGTATGCGCGCTTTATCTCATCGGACGTCGCGGATTTCGTGAGTCCGAGCACTTTGTAATAATCTTCGTTTCCTGCCATTTGTCACCTCGATTGCGCACTCCGGCGCACGTTTATTTGCCTTCCGGGCCGGAACTGACCACCACCATTGCGGGCTTGAGAAGCCGGAGCGGCGTCTTGTAGCCGTAGCACCACTGGCGGATCACTTTCCCCTGCGGAACGGTGTCGGAAGCCTCCTGGGAAACGGCTTCATGCAGATTCGGGTCAAAATCCTGCCCGACCGCGTCGATTTTCGTCACGCCAAGCTCGGAAAACGCTTTGTCAAATTCCCCCTGAATCATCTTCATACCGTCCAACAGAGATTTCAGATTGTCGGATTTCGCCGACGCGTCAACCGCCATTGCGAAGTGATCGAACACCTGCAGGAACGGCGTGATCGTGTCCTGAAGGACATTGAGACGGAGATTTTCCATCTCTTTCGCCATCCGCTTGCGGAGGTTATCCATCTCCGCAATGGTTCTCAGCCGTTTGTCTTCGGCTTCCGCAAGTTTTGTTTCCAGCTCTTTCAGCTTGTCTTCCAGAAGCTGCTGTTCCTCCGCTTCCGGAAAATTCGTCTGTTCTTCGTTCTGAACGCCGGTATCGGAAACTCCGTCCGCCGCCTCTTCCGGCGCGGGAGCGGGATGTTTGTTCTCTTTTTTTGCAGATGACATAGCTGCCCTGTTCCTTCTTTTGTGTTTTTGTTCCTTCATGACAACACCCCCCTAATTTAGCGTCTTAACGCGATTTTTCAATATGAAAATTTCAAACTTTCCTTATCCGCGTCAATTTTGAGCACGGAACCTTCGGCAAGTTTCCCTCCGACGATCAATTTTGAAACCGGCGTTTCGATTTCTTTCACGATCACCCGTTTCAGCGGCCGCGCTCCGTAAAGCGGGTCGTATCCTTCCTTTGCGAGCAGCTGGGAAGCCTTTTTCGTGAGCTCCACTTTCACACCGAGCCCTTCCAGACGTTCCGAAAAACGCTTCATCTGAATTCCAAGAATCCGTTCGATGTCTTCGAGCTTCAACGCATGGAACATCAGGATCTCGTCGATACGGTTCAGGAACTCCGGACGGAAATGCTGCTTCATCAATTCCATCACGCCATCCCGGACCTTTTCGTCCTCCAGCTTTCCTTTGGACGCGGCGTCCAGCAGAATATCGCTGCCAAGATTCGACGTCATAATAATGATCGTGTTCTTGAAGTCCACATGCCGACCGCGCGAATCGGTCAGAGCCCCGTCGTCCAGAATCTGAAGAAAGATATTGAAGACATCGTGGTGCGCCTTCTCAATCTCGTCGAACAGGATCACGGAATAGGGTCTGCGGCGTACCGCTTCGGTAAGCTGTCCGCCCTCATCGTAACCGATATATCCCGGAGGTGCGCCGACCAGACGCGACACGCTGTGTTTCTCCATGTACTCGGACATGTCGATACGGATCATTGCGCGTTCGTCGTCGAACAGATCCTCCGCCAGAGCCTTTGCAAGTTCCGTCTTTCCGACTCCGGTCGGGCCGAGGAAGATAAACGACGCGATCGGACGTTTCGGGTCCTTGAGTCCGGCACGGGCACGAAGCACCGAATCGGCGACAGCCGTCACGGCGTCATCCTGCCCCACAACGCGCTCGTGCAGTTTTTCCGGCAGGGAAAGCAGTTTTTCCCGTTCGCCCTGCACCAGCTTGCTGACCGGGATGTGAGTCCAGCGGGAAACGATCTCCGCAATATCCTCTTCATCCACCTGTTCTTTCAGCAGACGTTTGCCGGAGTCCTCCCTGACTTTCTCTTCCAGTTCCCGGATTTGTTTTTCGAGTCCCGGAATCGTTCCGTGACGCAGCTCCGCCGCGCGGTTCAGGTCATATTCCCGTTCCGCTTTCGCCAGATTGCGTTTTGCCAGCTCCAGACTTTCGCGCAGAGTTCCGACTTCGGAGATGGATTTCTTTTCCGCCTCCCACTCACTTTTCAGAGCGGCGGACTTGTCTTTCAGGTCGGCGAGTTCCTTCTCAAGATCCTCCCGGCGCGCTTTCGACGCGTTATCCGTCTCTTTTTTCAATGCGGCAAGCTCAATTTCCATTCTCATGCGTTTCCGCTCGATCTCGTCGATCTCCACGGGACAGGAATCGATCTCAGTTCTCAGCTTCGCCGCAGCTTCGTCGATCAGGTCGATCGCCTTGTCCGGCAGAAAACGGTCCGCAATATACTTATCGGAAAGCGTGGCGGCGGCGATGATCGCGGAATCCTTGATCTTGACCCCGTGATGCACTTCGTAACGCTCCTTGAGTCCGCGCAGAATGGAAATCGTATCCTCCACACTCGGCTGAGCGACCAGAACGGCCTGGAAACGGCGTTCCAGAGCAGGATCTTTCTCGATATATTTCCGGTACTCGTCCAGTGTCGTCGCACCGATACAATGCAGTTCTCCGCGCGCCAGCAGCGGTTTCAGCAGATTTCCGGCATCCATTGCGCCCTCGCCTCCGGCGCCCGCCCCGACTACGGTGTGCAACTCGTCGATAAACAGAATAATCCGTCCTTCCGAGGACGTCACTTCCTTCAGCACGGCTTTCAACCGCTCTTCGAATTCACCGCGGTACTTGGCTCCGGCAATCAGCGCCCCCATGTCAAGGGCAACCAGTTTCTTGTCTTTGAGCCCTTCCGGCACGTCGCCGCTCATGATCCGGTTCGCCAGCCCTTCCACGATCGCGGTCTTGCCGACACCCGGTTCTCCGATCAGCACAGGATTGTTCTTCGTCCGGCGCGAAAGAATCTGAATCGCACGGCGGATCTCGTCATCGCGCCCGATTACGGGGTCGAGCTTGTTCTGCGCGGCAGCCGCGGTCAGGTCACGTCCATATTTTTCCAACGCTTCAAACGTGGATTCGGGGGAATCATTGGTCACCCGCTGATTTCCGCGTACCGCTTTCAACGCGGCGAGAACGGAATTTTCATCAACCCCAAGTCCTTTGAGCAGAGCGGCGCACTTCTTGTCGGTGTCGATCAGTGCAAGAAACAGATGTTCCACGCTGATGTAATCATCTTTCATGCGTTCCGCAATCTCTTTCGCCTTGACAAGCGTCTGGCTGAAATCGCGCGACGTGTAGGACTGCTGCGCTCCCGGTCCGCTGACCGACGGAATACTCCGCAGTTCCTGTTCAATGGCAAGACTGAGTCTGCCGTAATCCACATTCATTTTTTTCAGAAGCGACGGGATCAGCCCCCCCTCCTGATCCGCAAGAGCTTTGAGCAGATGGATCGGACGGATTTCCTGATGGCCGTATTCAGCCGCGATACTCTGGGATGCGATCATCGCTTCTCTGGATTTCGTCGTAAGTTTTTCCATGTCCATAAGTGATCTCCTTTTTTTGTTTTTTACATTGTTATAGCAGATTGTTTGCCAATCACCGCGGCAATGTTTCCGATCGCAAAGTGAGACATTATGTCACAAAAAATCCCGGATTGATGGGACGTTTTGACCATAAATGTCCGCCGGGAAAAAGAGACAATGAAAAAACGGAACCGTCGCTGAAAAAAACGGATCAATGGAACAGATTCGCCATTGCCCGACAGGCGGTATTTCAAATTGCCGTGTTTCCGAAATGAAACCATAATTCCCCCATGCGTTGACCGGGGGGACTGTTGTTACAATAGCATGGATTCCGGAATTGTCAAACCGCCGTTTCCTGATTTCAGGGAAATTGGAAAAAATCGTTATTTTTCTCTGTTTTCCACTTGCAAAACCAAACTAGTTAAATTATTTTAAACAAAGAAAACTAGAACAAAGGTCTTGAATCATGCAAACACAATCCTTTCAGAAAATCATGCGGGAACTGGAAAAACGGATTCACACCGGAGTATACACTCCGGAAAGCGCACTGCCTTCCCGGACAGAACTGATCGCAGAATTCAAAGTGGCACGCGCCACTGTGGAACGGGCGATTCGTGAACTGATCCGCTCCGGTGTCCTGATCAGCCGTCAAGGATCCGGAACATTCGTCGCTCCTCATATCGAAAAAAAATACCGGGTCGCCCAGATCGGCGGAGGAAATTTCTTTCATGAATTTACCGATCTATTCGACCTGACACCGTTCCCGCCCTCGGAGTTTTCCCGGAAATCGGAATGGAAGCGGCTTTTAAAATTCGACGCTCTTCTCTGGGTTCGGCCGGAAGCTGCGCTATTTCCGGTGATTGAAGCGATCGGCAGTCAAATGCCGCAGATGCTTGTCAACCGTGTTGTTCCGGGAATTCCGTATGTTTCCACGGACCACCGCGGAGCATACCGCAAAATCACTGCAGAACGGCTCGCGGCAATGCCGGACGCCTGCCCGGTCTTTCTCCAAAATGAACAGAAATCGCTTGCAACCGATTACCGGTTCGACGGCTTCACCGATGCCTGCCGGGAAGCGGAACGCTTTTACGAACTGCTTGCCATGCCGGTGGAGTTCAACGACAAACTGTCACTCCTGAACAAGCGTTTGCAATACACGCGGGGAAAACGCATGATCGTAGTCAGCGACTCCCTGGCGCAGAGCGGAGCGTTTCTGCGGTGGGGAACGGAACACGGCGTATCATGGGGGGAAGACGTGTTTTACAGCGATTTTGACAACGATTATCCGGAGAATGTCTGGGGAGTTGCCGTCACCAGTTTCCTGCAGGATCATACGGCGCTTTATCAGGAAGCCGTCATCCGGCTTCTCCGGATGCTGGATGGAACTCCGGACGACGAACCGGGGAAACTGGTCTTCCCGCAATTCCGCAACGGCAGAACCTGAAAATTCACCAAACAAAGGAAGGAGATAAAATGAGTAGACAAATTCGAGTAGGAATCGCCGGGCTTGGACGCAGCGGATTCGGTATTCATGCGGAATACCTGAAAACCGATCCGCGCTTTCTGGTGACTGCCGCCGCAGATGAACTGGAAGAACGACGGAAGGATGCCGAACAGCTGTTTCACTGCCGCACATTCCGCAATCACACGGAAATGCTCGCGGCGGGCGGCTTCGATCTCTTCATCAACGCAACTCCAAGCCGTTTTCACGGGGCGGCTTCCATGGAAGCGCTCCAGACCGGCGTGGACGTTCTGAGCGAAAAACCCTCCGCGACCTCCGTTGCAGAATTCGACCGGATCCTCAAGACGGCGGAACAGAACGGTAGACAGTTCTTTCCCTTTCAGAACTCCCGCTTCTACCCTTACTTCCGGAAACTCCAATCCATTCTGAACTCCGGAGTTCTCGGTAAACTCATCTGCATCCGGAGCAACTGGAGCAGTTATGCACGCCGCTGGGACTGGCAGACCCGTCAGGAAGAGTGCGGCGGAAATCTTTTCAACACCGGACCGCACCCGGTCGACCAGGCAGTCGCGCTAATCGGCGACGTCACGCCGAACGTATTCTGCCGCATGGCTGCCGAGCATTTCGACTTCGGCGGCGATGCAAACAATTTCTGCGCGCTCACCCTGTATGGGGAAAACATGCCGGTCGTCGAAATCCAGATCAGCTCTTTCCAGGTATATGCGCAAGGAGATCAATACAATATTCAGGGGCTTTACGGCGGACTGACCGGCGGACCGAACGGACTCCGTTGGAAATACTTCGATCCGGAAAAAGCGCCGCGCCACACTCTCTGGCGTCCATGGAGCGATCAACGGCAGTACTGTCAGGAGAAACTGGACTGGCAGGAAGAGACCTGGAACTTTGCCAGTCAGGAAAGCAACGCCAACGGATTCACCGGACTCTCCGCCGGTTTTTACGGCAATCTCTACGATGTACTGACCTGCCGGGCGGAACGCGCCATCCGTCTGGATCAGGTTCGGCGGCAAATTCAAATCATGGAAGAAGCGCACCGCCAGAATCCACTGGCACGAACGGTTATCGAATAATAAACAGAAAGGGAAACCACATCATGGCTGATCTGAAACTCGGACTGATCGGACTCGACACCTCGCATGTCACCGGATTCGGAGACTGCTTCAACCGTCCGGAAAGCAAATTTCATATTCCCGGAATCCGTATCGAAAAAGCCTATCCCGGCGGAAGCGGAAAATTCTCAATGAGCCGCAGCCGGGTCGAACAATTCACCCGCGAAGCAGAAAGTTTCGGCGCCGGAATTGTCTCATCCCTCGATCAGCTTGACGGCCTTGATGCCTTTCTGCTGGAAAGCGTCGACGGCGATCAGCATCTGGAACAGTTCCGCATCCTTGCGGAATTCGGGAAACCGGTCTTCATCGACAAACCTCTCGCCTGCTGTTACCGGGACGCCCGGCAGATCCTGGAACTTGCAAACCGGAAACAGGTCCCCGTCATGACCGCCTCCAGTATGCGTTACACCGCCGGAATCGCCGGACTTCTTCCCGATAATGAGCATGTACTCGCTGCTGAAGGGTTCGGTCCGATGGCGCTTTTGGAGGATTACCGCGATTATTTCTGGTATGGCATTCACTCGGCGGAAATCATTTATCAGTATCTCGGACGCGGCTGTACAGAAGTCCGGGCGGAATCCATGGACCGCTTTGATCTCATTACCGGTCTCTGGTCCGATGGACGGATCGGCCAGCTGACCGGGAACCATGTCGGCAGCAGCAATTTCGGAGTGCGTCTCGTCACGGACAAAATGCACCGGACGGGAATTCAGAATCCGGAAATTCCCTATATAGCACAGCTCGCCCGGTCGGTCGCGGCTTTCTTCCGTACCGGAATTTCCCCGATTGATCCGGCGGAAAGTCTTGAAGTCATCGCGTTTCTCGAAGCGGCAAGCAGAAGCCGCAGCCGGGGAGGCAAAACCGTAACCATCAGTGAAATCGAAAAGGAATGATCATGAACGTAAAAATCTTCGATGACAAAACCGTTCTCGGAATGGAAGCAGCCAAAGCCGGAGCCGTAAAGCTGCGGGCAGCTCTCGCCGCGCAGGGAAAAGCCTCTATCATCCTCGCTACCGGGGCCAGCCAGTTTGAAATGCTTGATGCCCTGCTCCGGGAATCCGGAATTGACTGGAGCCGCATCAACATCTTTCATCTGGATGAATACATCGGGCTCCCGGCAGACCACCCGGCGGGCTTCCGGAAATATCTGTGGACCCGTTTCATCTCCAAACTGCCCGTTCCCCCGGCGGCATTCCATCCGGTAAACGGTTCTGCGGAAGAACCGGAAGCGGTTTGCGAAGAACTCGGAAAACTGATCCGCGCAAACCCGATCGACGTTGCATTCATCGGCATCGGCGAAAACGGTCATATCGCATTCAACGACCCGCCGGCGGATTTTGAAACGGAACGTTCCTATCTCGTCATACGGCTGGATGAAAAATGCCGCCGCCAGCAGCTCGGCGAAGGCTGGTTCCCGACTCTGAACGACGTTCCGGAATATGCCATTTCCATGGGAGTAAAGCAGATTCTGAAAAGTAAAACAATCATCAACACCGTTCCCGATCTGCGGAAAGCCGAAGCGGTGCGCGACGCGCTCGAAGGACCGCTGACGAACCGCTGTCCGGCCTCGATCCTCCGCACCCATCCGGACGTAACCACGTTCCTCGACCGCAATTCCGCCTCCCTGCTGGAGCAGCGGTATGAATAATCCCGGCTGGGTTGATCTGCAGGTCAACGGACACAACGGGGTCTATTTCTCCGATCCGGCGCTATCGGCGGACGGTTTCCTGCGCGCCGCCGACGGTGTTTTGGAATCGGGAACGGCGGTGTTTCTTCCGACGATCATCACCTGCGCCCCGGAAGTCTGCCGCCGCAATCTCCAACTGATCCGGAAAGCGGTCACCGCCCGCGGACTCTCCCGGCAGATCCCCGGAATTCATTTGGAAGGTCCGTTTCTTTCCGACAAACCGGGAGCAATCGGTGTGCATAATCCGGCATGGGTGCGTTCACCCTCGGCGGAAGCGGTCCGCGAACTGTTTCAGGCAGCGGAAGGATTCATCCGTCTGATCACGATCGCGGCGGAAGTTCCCGGTGCGGAAGAAGCGATCCGGGAAGCAAAACGGCTCGGCATCCTGGTATCGGTCGGTCATCACCTGGCAACGGGGAAAGACCTCCACCGCGCCACCGGCGCAGGAGCGCAAATGCTGACACACCTCGGCAACGGTATCCCGAACCTGCTCGACCGTCACCGCAATCCGGTGTGGGCAGGTCTCGCGGAAGACTCCCTGACCGCAATGCTGATCGCCGACGGTCATCACCTGCCCGCCGATGTGATCAAAGTCATGATCCGCTGCAAGAGCCCGGAAAAGATCATCATCGTCAGCGACGCCTCCCCCGCAACGGGATTCGCTCCGGGACACTACACCGTCATGGGTAACGATGCGATCCTTGAGCCAAACGGAAAACTGTATAATCCGCACCTGCAATGCCTGGTCGGCTCCGCTTCCACGCTCAGCCGATGCATGGAGCACCTTGCCTCGCTGGAACTTCTTTCCGACAATGAACTGCACATGGTCGGGCGCGACAACGCCCTGCGGATGCTGGAATCGCTTTCCTGACTGCAGGGAGCGGAGGGAAAAGCCCATTCCGTCTTTCCCCTCCGCTTCATTTTCCTGCTCTTACCAGAAATCCGACGCATGATCCGGTTCAAGCAGACGCATGTGATAGGAGCTTTTACTGGCATAGGGTCCTTTTTTCCACCCGGCGTGTCCGTCCCCGAACAGAAAATTCGCCCCCGTCGCGTGGCGGAGCGGAACACGGAACTGCGGCAGAGTCAGACTGAACGGATCATATGACGATTCCGTATAAGAAGAAGTTGAAGCGGAGCCGGGATTCAGCCGGGGACGCCCGTCAACCGTCAAAACGGAACGGGAAAGTCCCTTCACTGTCCGTCCCAGCGTCCCGAATGTATAAAGCCGCTCTTTCTGCGTCCGCAGCTCGCTGGCAGTTTCCCCCGGATTATTGATCCAGAATGATGTTGCAACGTTATCGTTGATCACATATCCCAGATAATCCGATACGCTCCATTCGGTCAGATTGGCGGGATCCTTGTCTGCCGAACAGACAAAGACTCCTCGTTTCCCGGTTTCCACCTCCTGTTTGTTCTTTATCTTTTTCCCGGTATAGCCGTAATACTGCAAACGCCGGTACCAGTACACTCCATCCGCACTGGTATAACCTTTTCCGTTTCCATTGGCAGGAATGATCCAGTCCGTGTTGTCATTTGCATAGCCCTGCATGGCAAGCCCCTGCTGTTTCAGATTGTTGATGCAGGCGATTGCCTGAGCCTTGTCCCGCGCCTTCCCGAGAGCCGGCAGAAGCATGGCGATCAGGATAGCGATCACGGCAATTACGATGAGGAGTTCTACGAGGGTGAATCTGCTGTTGTTCCGTTTCATAACTGTTTCCTTGCTGTTACGGATTGAGTTGCAGAGAATTTTTCAGGACATTCGCCGGAACCGGTGCTTCCACATAGATTGCCAGCCCGTCGTACCCAACCGGAAAAGACAGCGGATTCCCATACAGATCCGCCGCGGCGGCTCCCGGCAGGGAGGAGGTAATCCGGCGTCCGGAAATGCCGTTTTTCCCGGAAAGAACGGCGACCGACGATTTGCCGTCGGAAAAGACGTATGCGCCGAAACCGGGTTCAAGTACACGGGTGCCCACATATTTTTTATCTTCCAGACGCGAGGTCAGAGCTGAGTGTCCGACCAGCATCGGACCGGGATAGCCGTCCGCATTCACCATGACCCGCAGTCTTGCCCGCTGAACGAAATTCCGGTTTCCGTGCATGGAATAGAGAAAAATACGCTTGACTCCAATCGCCAGCAAAGAGAGATGAACCCGTACATTGCGGTCGGTCAGCCAATGATAATCTTCTCCGGCGTCCCACAGAATCGTGTGTTTGAGCAGTCCGGTGTAACGGCATTCACCGCTTCCCGCGCTTTCCGGCGATCCCTGCCCCTCGGACATGTAAATGGGCTTGCGGATCTTCCCGCCTTCTTTCCGTTCGATATACCCGAATGCGCTCTTCCAAGCCTCGCGGGCATAGTCGTCGTCGGGATAACCAAGCAGGCGGCCTGCATAAAAATGATAGTCCAAAGCATCGCAGTTCGCCATTGCGCCCGCATCGTAGACTCTTTTGGACCAGTTCTGTTTGCTGCCCGCACGGGTGTTGAATCCGCAGACAACGGCGTCCGGATTCGCTTTTTTCACAGCGGCATACGCAGCGGCACTCAACTCCGCAAATTTTTCCGGAGCATCCGGAGCGCTCCAGTACCGATAATGGTTTTTCTTACCCGTTTCATCGTAACCGAATGCAAAAAAAGGATCATGCCACGGTTCATTCCAGATGAACCACTCGTCAATAATCCCGCGATACCGCCCGGCGACCACCGCCGCATAGTTGGCGAATTCCTCTTTCCGGAGCGGGGCAAAGTAATAATCGAAATACCCCTTTGCGGTACGCCCGCTTTTCGAATACCGGCTTGCCCAATGCGGAGCCGTTCCGAGCTGTCCGAACAGCCGGAGTCCGGCGCTCCGGTATGCGTTCAGCTCCGCATCCCGGAATTTCCATACTCCTTTCTCCGGCTCCAGATACCCCCAGCCGATGAAATTTGTCCCTGCATCGTGAAGACGCGCCCAGTTCGCCCCGGACGCCTTTGCCGCCAGCAGAGACTCCGGCTGAGGCAGGACATGAATCCCGAACGGGGAATCCGGCGCATCCTTCCCCCAGTAACGCGGACGGATAATCCGCGTCGCAACCATTTCGTGGACGGGAGATACCGGGCTGCCGTTGCGGAACAGCTGGACTTCGACCCGGAACTGTCCGTATGGGCGTTTCGGGAAAAGCGCGTAATTGATCACGCCGGAACGGTTCTTCCCGGAAACGGGAACCGGAGCCAGCCGGACGGTTTCATTGTAGAGGTTCGTTACGGACGACCGGAGTTCCGTTCCGGGGAGAATATCCCCGGTCACCTGCCAGCGCAGTTCGGGTCTCTCATCCGGAAAATGGATTCTGGCGTCCGATGCGGACGACTCCGGAAACGCCAGCGCCACTCCGTTTGCCGCCATCGGCTGATAACCGCGTTCTGAGGATGGCGCCGCGCGGAAAGAATCCAGCCAGACGGTCCCGTTTCCCCGCAGATGAAGTCCGAATGCGGGCGCATCCGGCAGCGGCTGAAACGGCACTTCGATCCGTTTCCAGTCCGTACCCGGTGTAAAGGTGATCCGTTTCAAAGTTTTGTCCTCCGTAATCACTTCCGCAAGATACGAACCGCTGCCGCGGACGGCGAATGATACCGTATGCATCTTATCCGGCTCGGCAACGTTGAACGGTTCCGAATAAAGGCCGATATTTTTCCCCGGCTCCGGCTCCAGTTTTAGGGCGGCTTCCCCGGATGGGCCCGGAACCGCCGGATCTGCCGAAATCCGGCCGCGCATACCAATATTGAACCAGAATGTCATCGTCTCCTGTGTCCAGCCGCTTTGCAGACCGAGCGGAAAACAGGAATTGCGGAAAAAATTCTTCAGTGCGGCATCCGGACGCTTTGTCACGGTCTCCCCCTCCGGGAGAGCTTCCAGGCGGAGCGATGCGAAATCGGTTTCGCCCGTCCCCCGGAGCGTCATAAACAATCCTGCCGGCTCGAAAAGTTTCTCACCCGTCCGCAGAATCAGTTTCTGCGTTCTCCAACCGTCTTTCGTGTCCAGCGCCGCAGCCGCAAGCATCCGGTACGGCGCGCTGATCTGCCGCAACGCAAAAACAACCGGTTCCCCGGTACGGTTTTCCCCCGTCACGGTCAGAACATAGGACGTTTCCGGTTTCAACCCGCTGACAGGAACCATAAACTGCGGCATTCCCTTTTCCACACGGAACCGGAGCACACTCCGGCCCTCACGCGCGAAGATGTCCGACCGGGCGGCGGCATCGGCAAAATGAGTGTAATCCTCGTTCCATCCGTCCGGCAGGATCCCGGAGAAACGTCCGGTCCGTGATACGCTGGAACGCTTCGACGCCGCAGAAAAATCAACATTCAGAAGCACGGGTCTCTCTTCTCCCGCTTCCTCCAGACGGATACTGCGCAAATCGACCTCGCCGCTCCCTTGTATCTGAAGAAAAAGATCGGTCTGCCGATCTGCATCAAAACGGAAAGTCTTCGTCCAGCTCTTCCACTCTTTGCTGTAAGGAATAGCAAGCCTTTCATAAACTTTGTACTTTTCTCCGCGGAAAACCACGTTGACCACGGCATCCGTCCGGTTCCGGAGGACAGCGGTCACCCGGTAGAGCTGTCCCTTTTTCAAAACCGGGATACGGGTAAAAAACTGGGTCCCGTTGGAAACGGTGAATTTCAGATAATCTCCGGAAGGATCCCTGACTATTTCGCTTTTCCCCTCCGTCTTTTTCCAGGAACTTCCGTTTTCGCGCCATGTTTCAGGCAGAACGCCACGAAACGTTCCAAATCCATTTGCACGGCAATCAATATTGACGGCCTTGCCGTTTGCCGTAAAATCCGTCTCGGAAAGCACGGTTCCGCAAAAAGCCGGAAACGTGAGAACCGTTCCAAGCAGACAGCATATTTTCCTTTTCCTCATTTCCCGGTTCCTTTCATGATAAATTTCGATTTTACTGTTTTCATGGTTTTTCCTTATTGCTATTTTGCCTCTTCTTTATATTATAGCATAAAAACATTTGAAAAATGCTTCATCTGTGATATTTTATATTGGAAATATTATTTATTACATTTTAAATATTCTTTTCAGCATGAAACCATTGACAGAACGGACAATTTTTGAACAGGTTCCGACCGGGTTCCTGATGGAAAAACAGGGATGCCTGCACTTCCAGAACAAAAAACCCGAACAGCGGCATCTCACCATGTTTCCGCCGCGACCGGAAAACGCATTGCTCTGGTGTGAATCCATCTGGGAAGAACGGTTCGGGAAAGAGTGTCACATGCGGCGGGTCAATTCCAATTTCCTCGCTCTTGAACATATCCGGCAGGGTTCGCTCTATGTCCGGCAGAACAATACCATGTTTCTCGCGGAAAAAGACGATTTCTTCCTGCTGCGTCCGGACGGAGACCTCGAATTCCTGACCGGGCCGCACGGTTTCTGTCTCAAGCACTCTCTCATCCTGAGCGGACCGCTGCTTGACGACATACTCCGCCACACGGGACTGGACGGCAAAAATTATCTGCCGTACGTCAATGTCAAGAAATTCGAATCACTGCTGCACCTGTTCAAATCGCGTGCACAGGAATACCGGAAAGGAATCCTTCAGGAACTGGAACAGCATACCTATGAACTGATTCTTCTGCTGAAAAACCTGCCGCAGGAGACCGTTCCCGATACGCTTTCCGAGCTCACCGCATTCATGGAAACGAACCTGCACCAACCGTTCGTTCTCCGGGAGCTGGCGAAACATTACGGGTGTTCCGTTTCACACCTGACTCATCTTTTTCATATTCACTTTCAGACGACGCCGTACCGGATGCTGATGCAGATGCGGATGCGCCGCGCAGCGAGTCTGCTTCTGGAGACCGATTTTTCCATCAAGGAAATCGCCTCGAAAATCGGCTATGACAACGCGCTCAATTTTTCCACGGAATTCAAAAAAAAGCACCATGTCTCCCCGCGGGAATTCCGGAAGAAAACCCTGTCCCAATAAACAGAACGGACCGGAAAGAACAAATCTCTCCGGTCCGTAACGCCATGAGCGGAAAACAGAATCAGCCTTTGATCGCTCCGGCGGAAAGTCCGCGCACAAAGAGCTTCATGCAGAACAGGAACATCACCACCAGCGGCAGCGAAGCAACCGTGTATCCCGCCATCAGCTGTCCCCACTGCTTGGTGTACTCGCCATCCAGATACAGCAGGGAAACGGAAAGCATCTGCATACTGTCGTCACGGATGTACAGCAGAGGACCGATAAAGTTGTTCCACTGTCCGATGATCTTGAGAATTCCCAGCGTTCCGATGATCGGCATGGACATCGGCACCACGATATGCCAAATCTGCTGAAGCACGTTTCCGCCGTCGATCTCGATCGCGTCGAACAGGTCCTGCGGAATATCCTCGATGAAGTTCCGCAGAACGTAAATATTGAACGCCTGACCGCCCGCAATCGCCGGGAGGATCAGCGCCCAGTAGGTGTTGTACATTCCCAGCGACGAGATCAGTTTGAACATCGGAACCATGTTCGCGACACCGGGATACATCATCAGCAGGGTGAAGATGAAAAAAAGCACTTTCGACCCCGGCATTTTGAACCGGGCGAAGAAGTAAGCCCCCACAACCGACATCGCGATGGAAAGCACCGTCGACGTCACCGCCACAAACGTGGTGTTGAAAATCTTCATCCCGATATAGTTCCAGCCGTATACATAGTTCTCCCAATGGAACGGCAGCGACGGCAGCCAGGGATTTTGGAAAAACTGTTCGTTGTCCTTCAGGGAAATATTCAGCATCAGATAAAAAGGAATGAATGCGAATATCAATATTCCGATAATAAACAGATGCTTGACGGTTTCCCCGACTTTCGATCTGACTTTTCTTGCCATGTTGGAATCCTCTTTTACTTGTTGACCTTGACAAACCGGTTGTTGACATACGTCAGGGCGAGCGTCACCATGAAGATCACAAAACCGATCGCACAGCCGTACCCGAACAGCCCCTCCGAAAAGGCGTCGCGGAAAATACGCAGTCCCGGCACCGTGGCGACCCCGTTCGGACCGCCGCTGATCCCGACGAACAGATAGATGTGCTCCCACGCCTGAAGCGTCGAAATCGTCATCAGCACCAGATTGATACGGATCTGCGTCATGATCAGCGGCAGTTCAATCTGGAAGAAGATGCGGAACGGTCCCGCACCGTCGACCTCGGCGGCCTCATACACATCCTCCGGAATGCTCTGGAGTCCCGCAAGATAGATCAGCACACCGAATGCGCCGACCCACGGGAATCCCATGAAAATCAGCGAGGGAAGAATCAGCCGTTCGTCCGAAAGCCATTGAATGCTGTCCGTCGGGGAAAGGAAACCCATGCTGCGGAGAATCCCGTTCAGCACCCCGTTGTTCGGCTCGTAAAAATATTTCCAGATCAGAATACCGACCATGCCGGGAATGATCATCGGGATCACAAACAGAACGCGGTACAGATACCCCATCCGGTCATTGATAACATGGTGAAGAACCACCGCAGCTATGATCGGCAGGATCATCTTCACAACGTTTGCAATCACAAAAATCAAAACCACGCCGAATGAATTCAGCAAAGTGGTATCCTGCATGACGCGGAGAATATTCCCCAGTCCGATGAACTCCTCCACCGTATCTCCGTTCCAACGGTAAAAAATATGGATGAATCCGTTATAGATCGGGTAATAGGAAAAAACAAAAACCAACAGCAGCGGAACGGCGATCAGCAGATAGACCGGCCAGTAATACCGCAGCTTTTGCATCGGGACTTCAACTGCCATTTTATTCAATCTCCTTCAAATTCGGAATATCGTCGATCGCCTGAAGCAGGGAATCAAGCTGATGATAACGGTTCATCATACCTTCCATATTGAGCTTGTAACGTTCCTCATACGCTTTCTTGTCTTTCGCCGAAACGGCTTCCAGGCCGGCAACGGCGAATGTGGTGCGCATGCCGTCCAGATTCCAAAGCGTACGCCGCTCCGTTATCACAACCTCGTCAAGTTCCTGCAGCAAACGGTGACGTTTACTGAGAATCGTGTTCCAGAATATCTTCTTCGGATCTTCCGGCTGATTGATGATCAGATTTTCCAACGTAAGGATGTGCTCTTTCATCGTCTTTCCGCCGATGGAGTAAATCTGGGTGATCGAGGTATAGCCCTTGCCTTCATAAGGACGGCATTTTTCGAGGAGATCCACCTCTTCGTCAATCTGTTCCTGCGTCATGTTCTTTTTATTCGGACAGTGGCACATCGCCGAGATTTCCGGAGAAAACGCCGCCCGGTAATCCATGCGTTTCAGCGGCGATCCCCACTTGCTGTGACGGACCATCGTCAGCTGGGAGATTCTGTACGACGTGATGAATTTAAGGAAATCCAGAGCAAGATCAATGTCCTTGACATTCTTCGGAATGCCGAACCGGCCGCTTCCGCCGCCTCCGACCTCCGTCATCCTGCCGAGATCGCGGTACCTGGCGTTCGGCCCCAGCAGCGGAAGTGGAATCACATCCACTTTGAAGTTGGAGTTGTTCACCATGGAAAACGCATTGTAAGTGCCGTCTATAAAGTAACCGACGACTCCGGAGTTGAACAGGAACTTCGTCTGTTCCAGGTCAATGGCGGAAAATCCTTTCGCAAAATATTTGCCGGCCTGAGTCATGATCTCCACCGGTGTGAGAAAACGGTCCAGATTGAGATTTTTGTCACCAATCGCGAGCTTATGATATAATTCATAAATCGTGGGACCGTAGCCATAATCGGAAACGGAATCGTTATAATCGGCATTGATAATATTGTTGAAATGAGCAAACATCTGACCGATCGTCCCTTTATCAAAGCCGCGCACCCCGATCGGGATCAGCGGACGACCGACTTTTTTGCCGTATTCCTGAATCTTCTGGCAGGAGAAAATCCACTCGTCCAACGTCTTCGGCAGTTCCCGGTGTCCGTTCGCCTTTTCAAAAAGATCCACATTGACATACATACGGGTCGTTGTGCTGAATGTGCAAACGCCGAAATATTCCGAATAGGTCAGGTTCAGCGCCCCGACCATGTCATCGGCAAAGGTGTCACGCCATGCCATCCCCTCCAGCGGTGTTCCCTTGTTATAGGGATTCGGTCCCGCAAGATACGGCGAAAGCGGAAGGAAATACTGATTGTGGATGTCATCGCTTCCGGAGAGCTCGATCACATCCGCGCTGTCCCCACCGATCAGCTGAGTCAGAAACCACTGGGAATATCCGCGGACCGGGACGGTCGTCTGGATCACTTTCACCTTAACGCCTTCCGCTGCTTTGATCCGCTCATACTCTTTGATGGCGTCCGCATAACCTTCCCGGAACCCGTCCTCCAGCTGCCAGTGTGCAAACGTCAGACGTTTTTCTCCGGACAGCAGTCCGCCACCGACGGATCCGTTCCGGATCACCATTATGACGGAAAGAGAGAAAAACAGCAGAAAGCAGATCAGGCCGATCCGGTTCATCACTTTCTGAAACTTTGATTCTTCCATAATTACTTCGCTCCTCTCTCTCTCATAAAGCGCTGGATCACAACGGCCTGCGTGGAAAGGGGATACTGTTTGATAAATTCTTTATAATAGGGTTCCGCCGCCTTGTAGTCATTCAGGCGTTTATCATAAAGATAACCGATGCGGAAGAGCATACCGCGACGGATGCTCGGATGTACAATCCCGTTGTTATACGCCTGCTTCAAATGCCCGACCGCCTTTTTGTAATCCTGTTTTTCACGGATCAGCTTGTTGGCAATGTACAAATGAAGCGGAATCAGATACTGCCGGTCGCCGGTGAAAGTCCGCACATACGCGTCGATTTCCTCCGACGTCGGATTCTTGTAGAGAAAAGCGGCAACAGCCTCCTTGCTGTCCGGCGCCATTTTCAGGATCTCATCATATACTTTGCGGTGGTTGATCCCGTCGGCAAAATTACCGTAAATATCTTTGCGGTCCTGCATGAGCTGGGCACAGCGGGCATAACTGAGTCCGGCAAGGACACGGAACGCTTTCGGCTTGCTTTTATCGGCGAAATAGAGTCCGAGTTCCTCCACACCGCGCTTGGTAACGGCCTCGCTCTGACTTTTATCATAAACTTTTGCGAGAGAAAGAAGCAGCGCCGCCAACGGCTCGTTCTTCCGCTCCGCGCCCAGAGTGCGCACTCTGGAATAATTGTTCATGGCATACGCCTGGATCAACGGGTCTGTTTTCGGCTCTGCCGGAGTACTCTTTTTTTCCTGTGCCGCCCCGGAAACAGCCGGGGCAAGTGCAAGGAAAACAGATACGGCAAGGCTTGCGGATCGTAACGGTTTCAAGCTCACCGGATCCTTCCTTGAATCATGCATAATAGTCTCCTTGTAAATTTTGCGTATTTTCCGGAATGGGCACAAAACCTCGCACCGGTATCCGGAAAACGGTCATCCGCCGGCTCAGACCGCATACAAAAACCCGCCGGGCAAGAGGGCTTCCATAAACAGAACCAACGGAACAGAATCCGGTCCTAACCGGATCATCATGAGATTATACACTCTCTTTTCCGATTTGTAAAGTTTAAAAGATAATAAAAATGCGTATTTTTTAATTTTTTGGATCATTCACCTTTCTCTCATCCGCCGGAACATCAAAATGCGGCAGGGAAATCCGTTCCGTAACCGCACCGTCATCCGCAAGCTCTATTTTCTCGAAACAGGCACCATCCGGAGAAAAAGCACTGACGACGAGTTTTCCGGGCTCCGCATCAATCCGGAACGCAGACGCCTGTATCGGCTGTGCGGCATCCGGTCCGGCAACCGTAAAGACCGGGTAACAGTAATCCCTTCCGTCCTTATGCGGAGTTTTCGGCGGAACCGGAGCCGCAATGACCGCCGTACCGGGAATACTCCGGGAATACCGGTGCGTGTGCCCCGCAAGCCAGAGATTCAGCCGGGATACCGGCTCTTTTCCCGCAAAGTACGGATCCGTCATTTCCTGAAGGACAAACGGCATCGTCATGCACGAATCGAAATGGGAATACGGCGCTCCGTGGGAAAGCACGATCCTCCGTTTTGCGGAAGTCCATTTTTCAGAAGCGAGCGCACGCGCCAGAAACTCTTTTTCCTCCTGCAGAAACAGATCGTCCAGATTATACTTGCAATATCCGGCGCCCTCGCTCTCCGCAGGCTTGTCCTCCCAGCAGTCCAAGATCAGAAACGCTGTATCGCCGAACCGGAACACCCCATAGGAAAGCCCGTTCCGGTCTCCGAAATAATCCAGAAAACGGTCCGCCTCCCCGCCCCGCAGTTCATGATTCCCGCGAACGGTCACCAGCGGGCGTTCCGCTCCGCCGGACGCACAGATCCGGGCAATGGCTCCGCGGAACAATGCCGCACTCACGAAACTGGACCCGATGTCTCCTCCGAATACAAAGAAATCACAGTTCCTTCCGTCCGCCGCCTCCAGCAGGGAGTCCAGAACAGCACTCTGCCGCTCCGATGGAAACTGGAGATCTGCTGTGTAGAAAAAACTGAATTTCCCGCAATCAGCCTCCGGAATGCGGAACGTATGCCACCCGTCCCCATCCGGACGGACCCTTTTCTCCGGCGTCTGCGGGTTGATCAGCACAATGCGGTAATCATACGAGGTTCCGCATTCAAGCCCGGAAAGATGCAGGACATGAAACCGGCTGCGGCGAATCTGCCCGTGAACGTGATCCCACAACAGCCTCCAGCTTTTCCCGCCGTGTTTCCGGTACTCCACTCCGGCACCGATATTTCCCGCCGTCACGAACCGGATGCTCATGCTCTCCGCATCGGGATTGCCGAGCCACGGACCATGCTGAATCACCGGAAGATCCGACAGACGGAATTCGACCGGACCGAATGCAAACATCCAGGAATGACTCCCCCGCCGGACCCGGAGAGCCAACAGGTTCCGTCCCTTGCGGACCGGCAGGAAAAACGGGTTGTCCTCCGGAGAAAAAGTATCGCTTCCGTTTCCGTCGGAAAAAGTAGAACTGCAGAGAACACCGTTGCAAAACACCTCGCACCACCAGTCACAGCCGAAACCGAGCTGTGCAATTCCCTCCTCATTCGACTCAAACTCCTGATAAAGAACGGCTTCCGCCCCGATTTCCGGGCTTCCCCCGGCGAGTATATCCAAATCCGCGGCGCCGTTTTTCAGCTCAAACGGAATTCCGTTCACCGCCTTGTCCATCCACTCTCCTTCAGGAACCTGCGGACAAAACGTCCATTTCCGGCTCAGCCGGATTTTCAGCATTTTGTCTTCCTGCAGCTCCGACACCTGTGCATGAAATTCGCGGCGTCCCTCTTCTGAATCAGTAATATTCCGTTTGTCCTGCATCATTCCACTCCCTTGTTTTTTAATGTATATTGCAAATAATATAGGCGGAGTTCAGGGAAATGCAATGGCGGCGGGATCTACAAACCGCGTTTTTCCGCACGGTAGCGGGAAGGGGTCTGACCCGTATATTTCTTAAATCGGGCGGAAAAATAGAACTGGTCGGGCATTCCGAGCTGAATCGCGATCTCCTGCATCGAAAAACCGGTATATTCCAAATATTGCTTGGCGCGTTCCATCAGGGCGCGTTCCCGGAACGCGCGGGGCGAACTTCCTGTCTTGCGGCGGAACAGATTGTAAAATGCGGTATGCGACATTCCGCACTCACGGGCAATCGACTCCATATCCGAGCCGTCCGCAAGCAGCAGAAGCCGTCTGGCGCGCACGATGCGCGGGTCAGACAATGTGTTCGTCTCCTGAATACGGTCGCAGAGACGCTGAATCACCGTTTCGATCAGCAGAAACGACAGTGCTCCGCCCTCTCCCCGCAAGCTCTGCAGCTTGAGTTCCAGAGCTTCCCGGAGGGTCCGGGAGACCAACTCCCGTTCCGCACCGTCGAAATGCGCCAGATACACATCAGGGATCGCGGTATTGGCTGTCAATCGTTCGAGCCTGACATGGGGGCGCACTGCAAAATGAAACCAGAAATACGTCCACGGAACCGTACAGGAGGCAAACGAATGGACATGGAACGGCTCGTACAGGATGAAATCACCCGGAACAAGCGGCTGGCGGGCATCACCGAGCGCAATCACGCCTTCCCCCTCCAGCAGAAAAAGTCCGCCCCAACGGTCGGAAATACTCTGCCGGAACTGCCGCACTTCGCCGTGCCGGTTCATCCCGATTACAAACTCGTGCGACGATGAAATGAAAGCCTCATCCGCCATCTGCTCACCGGAACAGCTCTTTTGCCACACCGTCTTTCGTCAGTCCCGCCTTTGAATCGGGAAAATCAACCACCGTCCGCCAGCCGGGCCCGAACAGGGAAAGCGCACCGACCACCCACAGGTCTCCGCTTTTCCGGAACGACGTCACTTCCAACGTGCGGAATGCCCGACCGGAAATCTTCGCCGCGGGAACATTGAACCACTCCACTTTCATCGGCGAATAGTAATCCCGTGCAATATACACTTTTACACTCTCTTTGCCCGCGGGCGATTCGAATACCATCACCCGGCAGGCGACTCCGCGCACGGAATCCGGCTCCAGCTCCCGTTTCAACGGCCAGAAGATGAAATTCATCGTCAGATCTTCCGGTCGCAAACCGAAATCGTTCAGGCTCTGCCTGCCTCCCGGTTCGCGCATATCAATCGACGATGCGAACGGCGCAGTATAAGACTGCGCCACATCGTAAATTTCATTACCGTTGAACACGATCTGAGCGATCGTCCGGGAACGGGTGAACAACACCGAAAACCGGATCGGCGCCTCCACAGTCGACGCTCCCCGGCGCCGGTGCGACGCCTTTCCCTCCAGAATTCCCCAGCTTTCCCGTCCGGGCGGTGTACGGACCACGTTCACGAACTGTTCCGCGCTGAGCGCTTTATCCGGCTGTCCCTCCGCGGCAAACGCACCGCAGAGGAATACGGCGAAGAGAAGACAAAATACCGTTTTCATTATTTTTCCGTTTTTTTCCTGTTTTTTCCATGACCGCTCTTATTATAGCCGGCAACCGTCAGTTCCCAGGCGCGGGTGACGTCGGAAACGAAATGGAACGTCAGTTTTTCCCGGACCTCGTCCGGAACGTTTTCCAGATCTTTCCGGTTCTCTTCCGGCAGAATGATGTTGCGGACTCCTGCACGGAGCGCTCCGATCACCTTTTCCTTAATGCCGCCGACCGCCGTAACATGTCCGCGCAAAGTGATCTCGCCGGTCATGGCAAAATCGTTGCGGACCGGCTTCCCGGTCAGCAGGGAAAAGATCGCCGTCGCCAGCGTCACCCCGGCGGAAGGCCCGTCTTTCGGCGTAGCTCCGTCCGGGACATGGATATGAAAATCGTTCTTCTGGAAGACTTCGGGATCAATGCCGAATTCATCCGCCCGGCTGCGGATGAAACTGAATGCGGCAAGCGCGCTTTCCTTCATCACATCGCCAAGCGATCCGGTCAGCTTGAGTTCCCCTTTGCCGCTCATGCGGATCGACTCAACCTGAAGCGTGGTTCCGCCGACGCTCGTCCATGCCATGCCGGTGGCGACTCCGACTTCCGGTTTCGGAGACACCTCGTCTGCAAGGAAACGGGGGGCTCCGAGGAATTTATGCACATCTTCCGGCGTGATCTCCGAGTCCTTTACCGGATCGAACTTCTTTTCCACGACCTGTTTCGCCACCTTGCGCAGCACACTGCCGATTGTCCGCTCCAGCGAACGCACCCCGGCTTCCCGCGTATAGGAATTGATGATCCGGTCTATCGACTTCAGCGGGAAAGTCAGCTTCACGCCGTCGAGTCCGTTTTCCTTCATCTGGCGCGGAACCAGATATTTCCGGGCGATCTGCCGCTTTTCATACGGCGTATATCCCGGCAGCGTAATAATATCCATCCGGTCCAGCAGCGGCGGCGGAATGGTGTCCAGCATATTCGCCGTGGCGATGAACATCACCGAACTCAGGTCATAATCCAGCTCCAGGAAATGATCGTTGAACGCGCTGTTCTGCTGCGGATCAAGCACCTCCAGCAGAGCGGATGCGGGATCGCCCCGGAAATCCGAACCGATCTTGTCGATCTCATCCAGCATGAACACGGGATTGGAAACCCCGGCTTTTTTGAGACCCTGCAGGATGCGTCCCGGCAGAGCTCCGAGATACGTCCGGCGGTGTCCGCGGATCTCCGCCTCGTCTTTCATCCCGCCGAGCGACATGCGTACAAACTTGCGCCCCATCGCATTGGCAATGGATTTTCCAAGCGACGTTTTGCCGACTCCCGGAGGACCCGCAAAGCAGAGGATCGGCGACTTCTTGTCTTTTTTCAGCTGCAGGACCGAAAGGAATTCCAGAATCCGCTCCTTGACGTCTTTGAGCCCGAAATGATCCTTGTTGAGAATCCGTTCCGCTTCGGAGACGTCAAGCCGGTCTTCGGTGTAGGTCTGCCACGGAAGCGAAAGAATCCAGTCAATGTAATTGTAAGCAATCGTATATTCCCCCGACGCCTGCGGGATCATGTTCAACCGCTCCGTCTCTTTTTTGACGGTCTCAACCACATGCGGCGGAGCATTCAGCTTGGCAAGCCGTTCCTCGATCGACACGATGTCGGGATTCTTGGACTCCTCGCCGAGTTCCTCCTTGATGGTGCGCAGCTGCTCCCGCAGGAAGAATTCCCGCTGGGATTTGCCGAGCGCATTATGCACCTGCGTCTGAATCTCCGAACCGAGCTTGAGCACTTCGACTTCCCGGTTCAGCAGGATCGTCAGCAGCTGAAGACGCTCCTGAAGACTCGGAAGCGTAAGGATTTCCAGCTTTTCCGCATAGGATATATTGATCGTGTCCGCGATCAGATCAACGATGCGGGTATTGTCCTGAAGATTCAGCACCGCGATCTTGAGCTCTTCCGGAAAATTCGGAGAATACGAAATGATCTCCTGAAACTGCCGGACGGCATTTTTCGTCATCGCGGAAACTTCCACATTGTCGTCGTCCGCTTCCACAAGACGTTCGACTTCGGCGGAGTGGTCCTCCGGATGAAATCCGAGAAACCGGATCCGGGAGAGCCCGCGGATCAGAACCCGGTCGGTCTCGTCGGGGAACTTGACGTGTTTCACGACACGCCCCGCAACGCCGATCACGGAGAGTTTCTTCTCATCCATGGTAAAGGTGTCCACATTGATCTCCGGAACTCCGTTCTCATCCTGCGGCGGGATCTCCGGGAACAGAGCGATCAGTTTATCCGTTCCGTTTGCAACCCGCGTGACCAGTTGAATGGAAGATTCCCCGTCGATCACCAGCGGCGTCAGCGCATACGGAAACACAAGTGTCCCGCTCAGCGGAAGCGCCGGGATGTTCATTTTTTCCGGTAACATAAAATCAAGACTGTCGTGCATGCTATTTCCTTGTGATTGGTTCGATCCGTTCATAATTCCCCGCCCTTTCTTCGTTTCTGTTCTTCACACTTTACGCCGTAAACCGGGAAAGGCAAATTTAAAAGTGAATAAAAACACAAACTTTTAGACCGCAGGCAAACAGGAAAGTTCATTCCGGGGAAAAAGACGGTTCCCGCAAGGCCGTTTTCACTGATTCAGCATTTCCGGATTGTCGAAAAATTCCAGAATATACTGCCAGCGGACATAGAGGACCGGAAGCAGAACCATTGTGGAAACAAACGGAAGCAGCAGGAAGATCAGCCCGATACAGCAGGTCGCGCAGGAAAGCAGTACCGCAGCCCCCATGATCAGCAGCGCAATCAGGACCAGCCCGACGCAATACCGGAAAAACACTCCCGGCCGCTCCAGCAGTTTCCGGTTGAACACCTGCCAGGCCTCCATTCCGGAACAGTCGGTCCGGTACATCTGCAGGGAACAATAGTCCAGAAACAGCGACGTATAAAACCCAAGAGCTGCCGCGAACAGCAGGAGCGGAACCATGCAGACAACGATCAGCGGAAATACCGGGGACAAACTGTTCCCGCCGCCTATCAGCGCAATAAGCAGCAGAACCACAAAAAGCGCCATGCCGCAGATGCACAGGAAGATCAGCACCCCCAGCAGCAGAAGCGTCCAGAACAGGGAGTTCCCCTGACGGCGGAACCGGCCCCAGCGGGAACCGAACGTCTCCGCGTGAACACCCCTCACCAGCATATCCAGCACGATGAACCGGGAGCGGCAGCGGACCCACAACAGAAGAAAGCCAAGTACCACCACGACAATAAAAAGAACGGCGCCGATGGCAACAAGCAGAGCAAGGCCGCTGATCCCCAGTTCATTTGCGAATGGTTCCAAAATTCCGGAAAACTCCTCGAATGACCCGAATTTCTTCCGGATAAAAGATCTGGACAGATTGATGTTGGCGCGGAAGCCGCCCTCACCGAGTCTGGCAAGCCACAAACCGAGCGTCAGGCTCACCCAGACGCCCCAGCTGAACGGCTGGAACAGGACCTCTTTCATTTTCCGCCACGACTCTGTGATTGCACCCCGGATTGTTGGAACCATAATTTCTCTCCTCGTATGTTCAGCAGAATTTTTCCGCCATGTTGACAATTACCGCGGCGGCCTTGTCGATCTCCGCCAATTCAATGCGTTCCCGCACGGAATGCGCGCAGGAGACATCGCCGGGACCGAACACCACCGACGGGATACGGAAACCGCCGGTATTGCCCGCCTCCGTCGAACAGTACAGTCCGCGTATCTGAGCATCCGGCTTGATCCGGCGCGCCTCTTCCAGCATACTCCGGACAAACGGAGCGTTTTCATCAATCTCGAACGCGGCGGAGTAAAGGGTCGGCTCGCTGATCTCGTATTCCGCCACACCGTCCATTGCCGCGCACACCTCCGCTCTCGCCTGCTCCACGGTTTCATGCGGCAGCAGACGGCGGTCCAGCATGATCTCGCAGAAATCGGGAACGGAATTCGGCTGAGTCCCCCCGTTGATCGTCCCGACGCTCAGAGTCGGAAAACGGAGTCTCTTATGCTGCGGACGCGCAAACAGCTCTTTTGCAAGCTCTTCCAGTGCAAGCACCAGCCGCGCCGCTTTGTAAATGGCGTTGTCTCCTGCGGGAACCAGACTGGAATGAACCGAAACGCCGCGCGTGGTCACTTTCCAGCGGACCGTTCCTTTATGGGCGGTGATCACATCCAGCGAAGTTCCCTCCATGACAATCGCCGCATCCGGAGCAAGATGATCGGTAAGAATGGATTCCGCGCCGAGAAAACCCGCCTCCTCGTCACAGGTGCAGGCCACGGCGAACCGGCAGCCCGCCCCGCCGCGCCGTTTCAGTTCAAACAGTGCAAGCAGCGCCGCGGCAAGCGATCCTTTGTCATCCGTGACACCAAGGCCGTGATAACAGCCGTCCTCCTGAAGCGTCACCCGGAATGGATCGGGCATTTCCGGTACCCATACTGTGTCGGTATGGGCGAAGCAGGCAAGAAGCGGAGCTTCCGGATTCCCGTCCTTTGCGGGAAGTTCAAGAATGACCGTCGGGCGTCCGGCAACCGGTTCCACCCGTCTCTGCCGGATTCCGTGCCGGCTGGCAAGCAAACAGAGATAATCGGCAATGCGGGCTTCCCCCGCCAGATCGTCGCGATACCGGATACAGCGCGGATTCACGCTGGGAATGGCAACCAGTTCTTTCAGCAGCTCAAGCGTATCCATGAAATTCTCCCGTCATAATCAGGTTATCAATCATATTTATAGGGATGATATAGCATGAAATCCCGGATATGCAATTTGAAAACGGTATCTTTTTGCATATTTTTCCGGAATATTTTCAGAAAAATACGATTCCCCCTATTGATTTTCCCGATCACGGTACAGACTCTGCCGCAGCTCTTCTTATAGAATGGATCGTCCGGCAGCAGGAATCCGGATGCAACGGCATGGCTTCTTATTCCTCTCTGATAACGATTAACGTAAACTCTTTTCGGATCGGCGCTGACGCCGGACCGGATCCGCTCTGGGAAAAACCGTAAAGCCAAACAGTTGATCCGGGATTGAAAAAAATAAATTATCTAGAAAAAAGGGGATTGACTTTTCAGATGTTTTGTAATATAATTAATATGTGGCGGAGTTTGCCATAAACAAAACATAAGGAGAAAAATATGCAGAAAAAGAAAAAAAGAAAGTCAAGAAAATTCACCCTCATAGAACTTTTGGTAGTAATTGCAATTATTGCAATACTTGCAGGACTGTTGCTGCCGGCGTTGAACAAAGCACGGGAAAAGGCCCATGCAATCACCTGTATCAACAACATGAAAACCCTCGGCAATGCCAACCTTCTTTATTCCTCTGATTTCGATGATTTCGCCATCCGGGCCAGCAGCAACGACAAGGGGGGGAGCCCATGGATTTATGACAAGTCTTTTTACAGTTATTTGGGAATTTCCCATCCCAATCTTACGAAAGTGACAGCGACTCATTTGAATGAGGAGACAGGGAGTATAACTCCCAAATCCATGCTTTGTCCCAGTAAACCTCTACCGGAAAGGATCTTGAAGGATGGTCTTTACAGATATTTTATCTATGCAAAAAACAGTCAGCAGTTTATTGGAGATGGTACCGGGGATTGGGGTTTCCACAAATTTACTCGGGTAAGAAATCCCCAGGCGCCCCATCATATTGAGGTTTACAATGCATCCAATATGGAAAGCGATTGGCAGGCGTTCCACTGGAAGCATATTTCAAAGAACAACCCTAATAAATATTTAACAGCAGTAGGGGTTGCCTATATGCATAGCAACCGGGTGAATGTTCTCTTTTTCGATAATCATGTTGCAGCAGTTGGACACAGCTCGCTCAATTTGGTCAAATATTGGAACCCATATAGAGATTTTTGAGTGAGGTGATTTTATGACAAGAAACGGGTTATTGTGCTTTTTTTCAGTTTTTTTACTGTGTTTTTCTCTTGCCGGAACTGAACTGTCCTTTGAGAAAAACGGCAGTATCAAGATTGGTCCTGCTACATTGGAACTTCGTTGTTTCAGCAAAAAATGGTCTCAGCCCCGGGGAGATTTGTTCCGAGAGAATAATGGCAATGGGGTTTTGAAGGTCTCCGGTCGCCAGACATTGCTGCATGAACCGTTGCACTATACAGCTACACTCCGGAAAATCGGAGACGGCAACTACCGGTTCCGTGCTGAAATTATGCTCGAAAAAATTCAAGAACTTCCCTTCTTCGGAGTCGCCCTTTCCCTGCCAGTCAATAACGGACCTTTTGAAGTCTGTGTTGATCAAAAACCCTTTCCGATTCCGGAAGCATATAACGGAAAAAGTATTCCCGGAGTAAAAAACAATGCCCGGGAAGTCATCCTGAACCTTACTGGAGGAACCCGGCTTACTGTAAAAGGACAATTTGATCTTTCCTGTCAGGACAACCGCCGTTTTCAGAACGGAGATTCCGTGGAACTGCGCTTCAGCGGGACACCCGGCTCCGGAATGCTCAGTCGCGCCGTTATCGATTTGGAACTTTCACTGCAGACTATAAAATGCACTCCTCTGAACATCCGCGGTATCGCCAATATGGGTTTTGCCGATGATGTCGGCGATAATGGCAAAGGCGGCTGGAACGATCAGGGTCCCCAAAACGATTTGAGTTCTTTCGATAAAACCGAAGTTCAAGCAGAAAATGCCCGTTTTGCCATAATCGACCCGAAAACAAACAACGGCAAAAGTGCTGTTGTCATGGGCCGTACCGTAAAGCTTTATTCCGTTACGCTGAATCTGCCTGAAGGAACATCCGGCCGTTCCCTTGTCATGCTTCATGCAACCTGTTGGACTCCAGCAAGCAAATTGCCGCTGGGGGATATTACAGTAACTTTCGCCGACGGCTCCACTCAGAAATTCCCGGTATCGCTTCAAGACGACAGTGGTAACTGGCATAATCCCACTGCCCGCAAAAATGCCGCTGTTGCATGGAAAGGGGTCAATCCCTGCGCCCAAGTCGGGCTGTATGCCGCTCCTTTTAATTTGAAACGCAACGATCCCCGTAAAATCAAATTGGAGCTTAATCGCCATCCCCGGCACAACAATGTCATGTGGATGATTGCGGGGATCTCACTGGCAGATCAGCCGTTCCGTTTCACTCAGGCACGCAAAGATTTTTACATCAAAGCCGGAAACGGGTGGAGACCGCTGGAATTTCGCAAGGGGATCGTCGCCGGTTCTCCTCTGGATTTCTCCCATTTTGTGGATGCCCCGGCCGGAAAATACGGACGTATCATCAGCCGCCCGGATGGCACACTCGGCTTTTCCGGAGCGCCAGAGAAACGGATCCGCATTTATGGTACAAATCTCTGCTTTTCTGCAAACTACCTGACCACAAAGGAGGCCGATACGCTGGCTCAAACTCTGCGGCAAGTCGGTTTTAACTCCATTCGAATCCATCACTACGATACAGAACTGCTTGATCCCAATGCCAATGACTCTTTAACTTTCGATGCCAGGAAACTTGACCAACTCGATTATCTGATCGCAACAATGGCGAAAGCAGGTCTCTATACGACAATAGATCTTTACTGCAGCCGCATCTTTAAACCCGGAGATAACATACCCGAATGTAAAAAATATGGCATTTCCGCAATGAAACCGCTTCTGCCGGTAAGTCGCGCGGCAATGGAAAACTGGAAAGCATTTGTAAAAAAATTGCTTGAACACCGCAATCCCTATACCGGAAAAGAGTGGAGAAACGATCCGGCCATCTGGCTCTATAATCTTGTCAACGAAGAATGCCTTGAGTTTTGTTATACCCACGCCGATATGAAACCTGTCTATGATGAAAAATATCAGCGGTGGCTCAAAAACAAGGGCTTCACAGCAAGCAGCCATCGCCAATCCCAATTTTTCAATGAATTGCAGAGTCGGGTTCTTGATGAACAGCTTGCATACTTGAGAAATGAACTCCGGGTCAATGCCATGCTTACAAGTCTGAATCACGCGGAGTTCGTGCGTTTGACTGAACTGCGTCACAAATTCGATCTTGTAGACAATCACAGTTATCACGATCATCCATTTTTTCCGTTCGCTTCATGGAAACTGCCCAGTTCACAGAATCAGCTTTCCGCAATTCATGGAATGGCGCGACTGCCCCGGGAACTTATGCCGACCCGTATATTCGGAAAACCCTTTGTTGTAACAGAATTCAACTACGTCAGTCCCAATATGTTCCGGGCGGAAGGAGGTCCGCTGATGGGCGCGTACGCTGCATTGCAGAATTGGGATGGTCTCTATCGGTTCGCCTGGTCACACGGTCGTGGCTCAATCACGAATATCCGTCCCCCCACGACGTTTAATGAGTGCAACGATCCGCTGATGCAACTTTCGGACCGGATCATTTCGATGCTCTTTCAGCAGGGAAATATCCGTGCCGCTGCGGAAAAATATGCCTATGATATTCCGCAGAATATTTTTGCAACAGATTTACCGTCGCATTTTCCGGCGGAATTTTCCGAGTTGGGGTTGATTGTCCAGATCGGATCGGTTTTCGGAAGCAATCCGGTTCCCGCAGGAGTCCGGCGGCTCCCAGCATCACAAGGGACCGATCCTCAGGCGCTCAAAGATGCCAGAATATCGGCATTGTGGATAAAGGCGATCCGTTCCCGAACAGCCAAAAGTTCCACTGGCGAAATCTCGTTGGATGCAAAAAACAAAACCTTTACGGTAAAAGCAAACAAGGTGGAATGTGCCATTTTAAGCAAAGGCAGTATCGGTGACGGCTTTATGCGGATCCGCAATGCCTCCGGGTTTCAGACCATTGCCATCATGGCTCTGGATGATCGTCCACTCCGGGAGAGCAGGCGTCTCCTCTGTTTACATTTGACCGAAATATCCAACACGGAAGCCTGTTTCGCCAATGAGGAAAGAACGTTGTACCGTGCGCACGGGAAATTACCAATTCTCCTGCGGCGCGGAACTGCCGATATTGAGTTTGATACATCTGCTCAGTATACTGTCACCGCTCTTAAAACCGATGGTTCGATTGCAGGAAAACTGCCCGGAAGCGTACAGAATGGACGTTTTACTTTTACGGTCGATACGGCAAGTTACCCTTGTGGTGTAATGGCGGTATTGCTTGAGCGCGATCAAAAGTAAAATTATCACTGGAGCCTCGGAATTGAAAATTTCCGAGGCTCTAAACCAAGTGATGGTGTATGAACAACTAATCACAGGAGATCCAGAAATGCAATATATCAATGGCTTAGGCATGAATCAAGGTAATCTTTCACGTCTTTCCATGGCACAGAGCCGTTCAATTTCACCGGAAAATTTTACCGGCGAAGCAGGTAATGGCGGTATGGCAACTGCCGGTACCGGACAAGAATGCGCCCGTGAACTGGGACAGGGATGGAAAATGAATCCCTCCATTGACATTGCTCCAGGAGCGTGTTTTACACTGGCTGAAATTTCCGGAGCCGGAGCAATTCAGCATATGTGGATGACACCTGCTGGACGGCAAAACCGTTTTTATATTTTACGTATTTACTATGAAGATCAGGAATTTCCGTCTGTAGAAGTGCCGCTGGGCGACTTCTTTGCAATGGCCTGGCCCGATCCGCAAAAATTTTCGCAACTGAACAGTGCAATGGTCTGCTACAATCCGGGAAACGCATTCAACTGCTACTGGGAAATGCCTTTCCGCCGGAAAATCCGGATTACTATGACGAATATCGACACGGAACCGATGCGTCTCTATTATCAAATTGATTACACGTTGGCTGAAGTACCGGAAAACTGTGCCTATTTCTGCGCACAATTCCGCCGGGTCAATCCGCTGCCGTACAAAGATGTATACACCATACTTGATGGCGTACAAGGACACGGCCATTATGTTGGCACCTATTTGGCATGGGGAGTCAACAACAACGGCTGGTGGGGCGAAGGTGAAATCAAATTTTTCATTGACGACGACCGGGAATTTCCTACAATATGCGGCACCGGAACTGAAGACTATTTCTGCGGCTCCTATAATTTTGAAGATAAAACCCATAAGCAATATCAATCATATACAACGCTTTATGCCGGTTTGCCGCAGGTAATACGCCCAGACGGGCTTTATATTTCCCAACAGCGTTTTGGAATGTATCGCTGGCATGTGGTAGATCCTGTACGTTTCCGCAAAGAACTAAAAGTGACGATACAGGCGTTGGGATGGCATCAGGATGGCCGTTATCTGCCATTGCAGGATGATATTTCTTCTGTGGCGTATTGGTATCAGACGCTACCGGTTGCCCCGTTTCCGACTCTTCCCAGCAAAGATATGCTGGAGATAATCTAAAAACGCATAAAGGTCTTTTTTTATCTGTTTGAATTCGATTGCGCAGCTACAGCCGATCGCGAACGCCAGTACCGTGCTCAAAACGGAAAATATGCGCAATCATACATTCAAGTTCGGTTGAAAATTGAAACTTCTGTGGCAATGACAAGGAATATACAAAGGGAAACTTCGCATGAATTTGACCGGCGCTGATGCAAAACTCAGAGCGAGTATGGTCTTCACTCATTGCCCCAAAGACAGAGATTGCTTCACCGCAACCTGGATATGTCACATCATCAACTCCGGATACAGCGCGGATTCACGCTGGGAATGGCAACCAGTTCTTTCAGCAGCTCAAGCGTATCCATGAAATTCTCCCGTCATAATCAGGTTATCAATCATATTTATAGGGATGATATAGCATGAAATCCCGGATATGCAATTTGAAAACGGTATCTTTTTGCATATTTTTCCGGAATATTTTCAGAAAAATACGATTCCCTCTATTGACTTTTCCGGAAAACCGACTATAATTTAAACAACTCTCTCAGAGAGTTTGATTACAGGGAGCAAAAATGCCGGAACGGATTTCAAAAACAGAACAGGTCAGACAACGGATTGCCGCGGCGATCATGGAGGGGCGTTATGCCTGCGGGGAAGCCCTGCCTTCCATTGAACAGCTGGCAAAACAGTTTTCCGTTAGCAAAAACACCGTGGCTCTCGCCCTCGCGGATCTGAATCAGTCCGGCGCATTGGAAATGGCGCACGGGAAATATACCCGCGTAACCGCAAAACTCGCGGTTCCTCATATTATGATTTACGCATCCCGCCCGTATAATATGGAAGACGCTCCATTCTGGGGAACTTTTTACTCGGGAATTCGCAGCGTTCTGCGCAATGCGGCGGATGTCTCTTCCAGACTCTACACGGAAATACAGGTCCTCCGGGACAGCACAAAAAAAGTCAATCTGCCCGAACGGCTCGACGGCATCCTGCTGCTGGAGCATCCCATGCCGGAAAAGATGAATCCGATCCTCCGCGCGGCAAAGTCCGTTCCGGTCATCTCCATTTACGAGGGAATGGACGGTTATTACCGTTCCGCGCCGGAAATTCTGGTGGATTACTCCGGTGCCATGCGGGACCTGCTGGCGGATTTCCGCCGGAAAGGTGTCCGGCGCTGCGCCTATGCCGGATTCTTCGGCCTGGAGGGAGAACGCGGCAACGGTGTAAACTATGAAAAATATCGTCTGTTCCATACTCTTGCAGAAGAGGCGGGAATCGAATTGCCGGAAGCGTTCACGGTCCGGACTCTGCCGCAGCTCCGCTATGGAACGGACATCATCCGGAAACTGGAGGAAAGCGGATGCGGAATGCCGGATGCGATCTTTCTCTCTTCCGATCTGCTGGCTCCGGGAGTCTGCCGCGCTCTCCGCGACCGGGGTATCCGGGTTCCGGAAGATATTCTGATCGCCGGATGCGACAATATGGAAATCGGTTCTTACTTTTATCCGTCTCTGACGACGATCGACGTAAACTCTTTTCAGATCGGCGCCGACGCCGCACGGCAGATGCTGGACCGGATCCGCTCCGGAAAAGAGCCGGAAAGCCGGACTTTCCCCGCAAAGCTGATCCGGAGGGAATCAACTGCATAAAAATAATAAAAATCATCTCTGAAAAGGGGATTGACTTTTCAGAGGTTTTGTTGTATAAATATAGTATGGCGGACTTTGCCATAACAAAAACACAGGAGAAAAAACATGCGGAAAAAACAAAAAAGCGAATCAAAAAAATTCACCCTCATAGAACTTCTGGTGGTAATTGCAATTATTGCAATACTTGCCGGTATGCTTCTGCCTGCACTGAACTCTGTGCGGGAAAAAGGAAAACGGCTCACCTGCGGAAACAACCTGAAGCAGCTCGGAACCCTCATTCATGTCTATCTTTCCGACGGAGACGGTTATTACCCTGCCCTCGGATGGCCGGCAGCGACTTTGAATCTCCTGCCGGGCGCATCCAATACACACATGGCGATCGTTACGACCCAAACCAAAATCTACCGCTGTCCCAACGCACCGGAACTCGTTCCGACCGGAGTACACACAGGAATGAAAGCGATTCAGACCTATAACATATCCGGTGATTTCTATACCACAACCCCCAATACCCGCTTCTGCGCGTACAAGCTCCCCGCGGAACAGCAACCGGTCAAATCCTCGCTTGTATGGAGTCCTTCGCAAAAGGTCTATCTGACAGATAGCGGAACACATGCCTATCTGAACAACAGCACCGCCAACGACTGTAAAGTCGCCAACCGCCACACAGGAACCGGAACTCTTCTGCTCGCAGACGGACACATTCATTTTCAACGGCTTCCCGCTCACCTCCAGCAGGAAGAGCAGGCGCAGAACAAACCGGACTCCGCCGCTTACTTCGTCAGAGAAAAGAAAAACAGTTTTTAACCGATACAAACAGGAAAGAATTGAGGTACGAATGAAACAGCTGCTCCAAACGATTCTGCTGGGACTCTCCATCGGAGTCTCCGCAGGAAATCTCTATGAAAATCCCGGTTTTGAAACTTGGAACGACTCCGATGATCTTCCGAGTTCTCGCCAATGGCGGTGGGGTCTCCCGAAAGGAAAACAGAAAGCGTTCGAGCGGTTTGCCCGTTCCACAAAAGAGAAGTTCTCCGGAACAGCCTCGCTTCACCTGAAAGATTCCGACTCCGGACGCAGCAACTCGTCGCTCGGCTTCATCATCGGCGGAAAAGAAGTGAAACGGTATGCCGGAAAAGTGCTCTATTTCTCCGCCAGAGTGAAACAGATTTCCGCCTCCGCTCCGGGAACGGTCGGTATCTCGCTCTTCATCAAGGATGCCGATGATAAAGTCGTCACCGTCTCCGCCGGAGTCGATGCAACCGGACAAACGGACTGGGGACTGCTGAAACTCAAGCAGCCGCTGCCGGAATCAACGACTCTGATCATCGCCTCCCTGATGTGTGCAAACGGGTTCGGCAACCGCGGAGAAGCGTTTTTCGATGATATTGTGCTGACCGTCGATCCCGCCGATGTTCCGCGCTCCGAACCGGCTCCGAAAGCGCTGACGTCCAACGTCGGAAACAGTGTTCCGGACGGTGCGTATGTCTCGTTCTATCCGCTTCCTCCAAGCTGGAAGACCCGGATCTGGGGCGGCTGCAGCTGGCGCGACAAATTAGGCACAACACAGTATCTGTCCCTCACAGTCGGCAGGAATGCGAAGAAATACGGCGGGTTCTCCATTTTCAACAATTTTCTGGACCGCGCATACGACATTTCCGGAATCGCGCCGGAACGTGCGACGCTGAAATTCCGCATGACGCGGAACACTCCCGTTCAAATCCGCCTCGGCAGAAAAACGGTGGCAGTGTCCGATATCGTCCCGTTGAAAGACGGATGGTTTGAATATAAAGTTCCCATGACCGCATTCGACGGGGAAAAGACCGTTTCAAACGTTACCGTCCAGTTTCCGGAACCGCCCGCACCGGGCAGCCTGAACATCTCCGGGCTCGGAATCTACACGGAAACAGCCGGACACGCCCGGTTCGCCCCGTCGAAGGAAGCGGAAGAGTACCGGGACTCCTACCGGAAGCCGCTGTCCGTTACCGAAGACGGACAGCCCCGTCCGGAAATCCGCAACGGCACCTGGTATCTGAACGGAAAACCGTACTATTTCCTCGGACCGTGGATCTACAACCGTACCGTCATAGACTGGGGCAAGGGCAGCAACCCGCTGAACATCGACCACATTGCCTATCGGAAAGAACCGTCGAAAGAGGTCTGGAAAGTTATGGGATTCAATTCCGCCCAGATCTCCGCGGCGCACACCAACGGCGGATCGGCGCTGTACGGTCTGCCCGTTTCCGTAAAATACCGGGAGCAGGAAAATCAGATCCGGGAGTATTTCAACCGGTTCGGCGACACTCCGATGGTGTTGGATTTCGCATTCGGTTTTCATGAAGCACTCGGTGCCGACAATCCGGCAAAGCGGAAAGAACTGGATCAGCGCCTCGGCTCCTGGCACGCATTCATCCCTTTCTGTCCGGAGCACCCGGACGGCGACCGTTATTACCGCGACTATATGGCAGGCGGCGTGAAAACCGCGCTGAAAAACCGTGCGAACATCTATACATACGAACTGTTCAACGAATCCGCATACGGCTGTCAGTGCCGGTACAACGCGGCGGAGTTCGCCCGCCGGATGAAACGGAAATACGGAACCATTCAGGCGGCAAACAAAGTCTGGGGAACTATTTTCGACGATTTCGGGGAGGTCGCCTCCATCACCAATTTCCAGCAGTACCGGAAACTCTGGCCTGACTGGTGCAGGTTCTCCGCCGACCGTTACGCGGAAATTCTGAAACGGTATGCAGCGATGATCCGCACCATCGACCGCCGTCCGAATGTTTATTTCACGGAACAGGCTGCTGGACTTCCGCCGCAGCATACCGGCATGGATTACCGCCGGATTGCGGAAGCTCTGGACGTGCTTGCGCTCGAAGGCGGCTGGCGCTACGGATTCAATTCCGATCTCACCGCCCGCAATGAAATGGAAAACGTGGTGATGAGCGGCGGAAGCTCGCACTGGTTCAACTGCGATTTCTATCAGGCGGTCGCACAGGGGAAAAAGCCCGTCATCAACAACGAACATTACTGCACCCGGATCGAAAACGGCATCCGCGTGCCGAGCCGCCGGGCGGACATGATTACCTCGCTCTGGATGGAACTCCTTCACGGTGTCTCCTCCAACTACACTTATGTCTGGGACAAACGCGCCTGGGAAGCCAGAACACCGGAACAGGCGAAAGCAAATGTCATCAATCCGTCCTATAAATCCTCCTCTCTGCTGAATCCATACAACTGGCCCGTTTCGGAACTGGACGCATTCAAGGAGTTCCGGAAAGAGTTCGATCCCTACATGGAACGCGTCATGCCGTTTCCCCGCACCAAACCGGCGACAGTCGCCGTGTTCTATTCCTATCCGACCCTGCGGATGAAACCGTTCTACACCTGGAAATTCAATTCCCGGATGACGGCCTGGTACGGTGCGCTTCTGCATGCGCAGTTCCCGGTCCGGATCGTATTTGAGGAAGACCTCGCCGCCGGACTCAGCCCCGAAGTGCAGGCACTGATCTTTCCTGCGGCGGACTATACCGTTCCGGAGACCCTGCGGCATGTTGAAGCATTCCGCAAACGCGGCGGAATCGTAATCGCGGAGCGGAACGCATTCCGCTGGAACGAGCATTCCGAACCGCTGCCCCCGGTAAACGGCATTACCCGGATCGACGCGGACAAACCGGAACAGATGCTTCCCATTCTGGTCCGCGGCGGCGTAACCCGTTACGGAACCATCACGCCCGCGGATACCCGCGAGCCGATCCGCATGGCGGACTTGCAGCTCATCGACCGCGGGGACTTCAAGCTCCTGTTCCTCGTGACCATGGGCGATCTGGCAAGCCGTCTCGCAGAAGTCAGACTGAATCTGAACGACTCCGGTTCGTTCTATCTGTACGATATTGTCGGCAAACGGATTCTGCTCAACGACGGCTCCGCACAATGGACCGCACAGGATCTGAAACGCGGCTTCCGGATTGTCCTGCCCTCCCAGCAGCGCGTCATTCTGACACTGGAACGGAAACGTCCAGCCGGAGCAGCGGAAGTTTCGCAGGAAGATGTACGGGCGGAATTCGAACGGCTCCGGAAACAGGAACAGCCCCGGATCCGGCAGTTCCGGGAGCGTCAGGCGGAACTGAAGAAAAATCATGCGGACGATCGCGTCTGGTCCGGCGTAAACACGGGAAAATGTCATTCCGTCGATCTGCGGAAGTTTGTCAACATGCACTTCCGCGACGAAATCGCCGGAGATAAAAAAGGCGGCTGGTTCGATCAGGGCGGCAACGACTTTGCAAATATGCCGCTCGGACGCCGGACTTTCGCCGGTGTGCCGTTCACAATCATTGATCCGGCGGAAAACGGCGGCAAAGGCGTCATCATCCTGTACGGCAAGGAACGCGACTACTTCCCGAAAGCGGTTTCCGGGATCCCCGTCGGACGCAGAGCGGCACGCCTTTACATGCTCCATACAATGGGGTGGGGAAGACACAACGAAAAGGCGCTGACATACCGGATCCGGTATGCCGACGGCAGTTCGCTGGAGATTCCCGTCATCGGAGAACGCGACATCAGCGGATGGTGGGGCGCGAAAGCGGTCCCGAACGCCAAAATCGGCGTGGAATCCTCCAACTCGGAAAAAGATCAGGTCAGTATGCAGTGTTTCCGCTGGACGAATCCCCATCCGGACAAGGCTATCCGCGCGATCGACATTCTTTCCGCGCAGGAAAGCGCCGTTCCCGCGATCGCCGCGATCACGGTTGAGGAGCCGTGACACCGACCGGAATCACCATACCGTCAAATCCGAGCACAATCTCCGTTCCGGCGAAAAACCGCTCCAGTTCGGAGTGGGAAACGCCGGAACAATGGGAAATATGAGTCACGGCGGTGAAGGCGTCCGGTTTCAGCGCCCCGCGCCGCACCAGTTCCCGCCGGAGCTCCGATACGGCATTCGATCCCAGATGATACGCCCGTTCGTCCGAATACGGCGGACGGATACCGAAACTCATCTCGAATACTGCAGCGTCGGCTCCGCGTCCCTCCAAAGCGGCCAGCGATTCCTCCGGCAGCCATCCGGTATCGGCAAGCAGCAGGATCTTTTCGCCCCGCTCTCCCGTCAGCAGATAATTCAGCGCGGTTTCGCCGGGATCGCCATGCGCGGCGCGAATCGGCAGAATCGACAACGCGCCGTCGCGGATCTCCTCTCCCGGATGCGCCGCAACCGGAATAATATGCAGGCTTTCCACACTCATTTTCTCCTTGCGGAAAGCCGCGTGAAGCCGCTCCAGAACGGAATCACTGCCGAATATCTTCAACTCCCGTTTGCAGTTTCCGTGCCACATCATATCCACCGTCTGGAAATGGTCTATATGGGAATGCGTAATCAGAATCCGCTTCAATTCACAGGCGTTGAGCCGGACCATTTCACACTGAGCTTTCGCATCCGGCCCGAAATCCACCATCGTATCGCGGCCGATGAGAAACGAGGTTCTCCGCCGCACCTCTTTGCCTCCGTGTTCACGGGCATGACAGCAGAGAGGACAGCTGCACCAAAGCGACGGAATCCCCTCACAGGCTCCGGTTCCAAGAAGAGTAACATTCATAATCGTTCTTTCATTGTTTCTGATCGTTTGCCGAAGCGCGCAGCACAGTTGCGCCAAGCGCGGGAACTTCAACGTTCAATGCGTAATATCCGTCATTGCGGACCGCGGAAACGGCACATTCCGTTCCGTGATCCAGAACCCGCCCGGACGCAAGACGGTCCGAATAAGAAATCCGAGCCGTGCGCGGAGCGGCGGTGATATTGACAACATGAAGCAGCAGGTCGCCGTCCGGCGCACGGTACGGCGTGACGAAAACTCCGGGAACGCTGCTGCGGACCAGCGGTGAGAATCTGCCGAGACGCGTCAACAGTTTTCTCATCGTTTCGGCGCGTTTCGCATCGCCGGGCGGATCCCATCGGCCGTTATTCCAGTTTCCGGGCAGTACGACGATCCGCCCGCGCCCGATCTTCTTTTCCACGATGTCCCGGTTTCCTGCCTTGATCCCGAACCGACGGAAAAAGGCATGACCGTTGAGTGAATCGGTCTCCTGCGTGGCAAGAAAAGTCCCGCCGCGGCGGATAAAACGCTCAATCCGGTCGCCGAACGACGGACTCAGGAAACGGCTGACATCGTCGATCAGCAGGGAAGACGTGACCGCGCGGTCCAGTTCCGGGAACTCATCGACCAGATAGCGATCGGCATTGATATTGAGTTCCCGCAGCAGATTTGCCAGAGAATAATGGCTTCCGGTCGTCGAATGCAGGCTTTTCAGCCGAATCTCCGGCGCCTCCTCCGTTCCGGATTCCAGACAGAGCGCAAGCGATACGGGATCCGGCAGATACTCCGCATCGTAAAGCAGCCGGTGAAACGGCTTGATCCACGCCAGATTCTGCACGGCAGGTTTGCCGCCGAACCATTGACAGTAAATCGCATCCCGGCACTGCATCATCGCCATCCAGTGATAGGCAAGAATACAATGTTCGTAAGTCGGAGGGCACTGATTGCCTTCATCGCCGTACGGCAGATTGAGCGTCCGTTTCGCCAGCATCCATTTGGCGAATGAGAGACAGTAGCGGTCGCTCGTTTCATGGAACAGAGAACCCGGTGCGAAATCCCGTCCCAGACGGAGATATTCGCCGGTGTTTGCTCCGAGCAGACGCTGTTCCGTGGTGTGGAAACTGGTATTGAACGTCAGATGCCCCCGGTATCCGGCGCCGCGGATCGCTTCACAGACCTGCCGCTGCATTCCGGCAAGATTGCGCATGTGCAGCCGGACCAGACGCGGCAGATAAAATCCGCTCCGGTCGTCCATGATCCGTTCCGGAGTAACGTCATCAAAGGAGCCGAGAGGCTGTCCGGTCCGGCGGGCGACCTCCTGAATGGAAAACTCTTTCGCAAGTTCCTCCCGGAACCGGGCAAGGGTAAATCTGCCGAGATCAAGGCGGCGGATCCCAAGCTCGGTACGCAGTCCGTAATTCGCATTGATGCTGATCACCGGATAATCCAGCGCCAGTTTCGCCGTCTCCCGGTAAAGATTCACAAAGCGGCTCACCGCATACGGATCCGCCGGATCAATGCGTTTCGCCCGGACCGGAGCTTTCCCCGGCTGATACGACATCACATATTCCGCTTTTTTCTGCATATAAGGCGGTCCGGCATGGGCGCGGACATGATTGCGGATCTCGATTTTGAGTCCCTCGCCCGCAATCCGGCGGAATTTCCGGTCCCAACCGGAAAAATCAATCTTTCCCTCTTCGTTCTCCACCCACGGGAGATGGATTTTAGCAGCGTCATAACCAAGACGGTAAATGCGTTCATAGTCACTGCGCGGCTCGGAGCCGCCGGAAATCATCGTGTAATAAAACGGACGTTCTCCGGAACGGACGGGCGGCATCAATCCGAGAAGACTGCTCCGCATCGGTCCGGCGGACACCGCAACCGGTCCGGCGGACATCGTGTCCGGCAGACGAAGCGATGCTATTCCCGCACGGAACCTGCCGTTCGCGGCAAGTTTCACCTCGCCCGCCATCACCTGTTTTCCGCTCTTCTCCAAACGGACCGGGAGAACACTCTCCGCCGCGGTCTGTGCGGAATACTCCATGCAGACCACATCCAGCTTGTCTCCCGGACGGAAAACCGCCCGCTCCGGCTCAACCAATCCAACCCGTGCGGCAGAAACCTCCTGAAGCGTCACTCCCAACAGCGCAAATTCCCGTTTCTCACCGGGAAACTGGAAAAACGTCAGAGCCCGGACCTCTTTTTCCGGCAGCGGATTCATACAGCTCGTCCGGTAAACGGCATCCCATGTCACTCCGGCAGGCGGACGCGGCAGATAACAGATACGGGCACGGCTGAAACCGACCGGACCCCACCAGGAAAAATCCGCACTGCCGCGCGGCTGAAAACCGTCACGGAAAACGCCGCTGTTCCAGCGCTGGACAAAGAACAGCATTTCCGTATGCCCGTCCACATAAATGATCTGACAGGCGGCAAGAAGCGGCGACGATCCGGCAGGCAGCTTTCCCGCGGTCTGGAGAATGTGAAACGCTCCGCTTTTCCGACCGACCGGAATTGTCACCGCCGGCAATTCCGGATTCAAAACCGTGGGTGAAATCCGGAACGGGATCCCGGCAAACGTTTTCAGGGAACCGGATTGCAACGGCAGTTCACCGCCTCCCTCCAGCCACTTCCGTCCGGCTCGCGGGGAACTCCAGCCGAGCGTCGAAAAGCCTTCTTCGTTCTTTTCCGGTATCGCGGCAACTTTCACACCGCTGTGTGGCCGGGACGGACGAAGAACCGAGGCGTAAAGCGAAATCCCGGAAATCGTGACAGGCTTCTCCCCTGCCGGAGAAACCGTAAGGAAAAAAATATTATCCGAAGTCACCAACGGCAGTTTCCACCTGCGCCCCTCCGGATAATGCGCGATGAATCCGCCAAGAGAGACTCTCCGGCGACGGAACGAGACATCCGCATCCGCTTCATCGCAAATCAGAGAATCGCCGAGCTGGATTGTATCGTCCATCCCCGGCTGAGTCACCCGGAGCCGCAGAGCACCGGCACTGCTGAACTCCAGGCGGCTGCTCCGCATATTGAGAGCGCCCCGCAGTGCAAATACTGCTTTGCCGCCCGGATGAACCGTCACACGTCCCTCTTTCCGTTCCGCCGCCTGCTGTGCCAGCAGTACCGCATCCGCCAATTTGCGAACCGGAAGCCAGACCGGAGTATGAGCATCCACAATATCCCGGCTCCATCTCTCCGAATAACTGCAAAGCCGGACCGCCGCATGAGTTTTCGGAGCAGACTCGAATTTAAGCGAGGCAAAGGCATCTCCGTCCGGGAAATCGTTCACGCGCATCAATTCGCTTATTTTTCCCTCTGAATCCCGCGCGGCCAGCGTCAGAACCCGTCCCCGGCGTTCGACCGACAATTCTCCCGAATAGGCGCCGTACGGAATCTTCCGCTCCGTTTTCCGGCCGTTCACCACCACTTCGCCAATAATCTGATGATCATTCAGCTTCCGGTGACAGCGTCCGATCCGGATTTCAAACTCCTTCGCTTTTTCAGACTGTACAGTAAGCCAGAATCCGTTCCAATGATCCAGGCGGAGTATCTCATAACGGAAATCCACACGAAAATCTCCCCCATAACGGTTTCCGGGACTCAAACGCGTCCAACGGTACGCCTCCGCCCCGGCAGACCCGGTATCATAGAACAGCCTGCCGTCTTTCTCCTGAAACAATCCGCTTTTTCCCTCCGCCCGGAAACCGTCGGCGGAAGCAAAGCCGCTCCTCCACTCTCCGGCAGACAAAACGGATGCCGTCAGCACAGCCCATACCATCAAAAAAATTCTCATTGTCCGCTCTCCTTACCACCAGGTTACTTTCGGGTCACTGCTGCCAACAGCAGATGCGGAAACCTTGGCTCGCGACTGGCGGTGAGAGCCGATATGTCCATCCGGAAACGCTACATTGACGATTTTCAAATGACGGTTCCAGACAAAATTCGGGTTCTCATATCCGGTACCGAGCGATGCAGGCTGCCAACTGGAAAAATTGGGCCACTCCGCATCAATCATCATTACATGCACTTTAATGTCCACGGTCCGGGTCACATTGTCACGGCCGCAGCGGATCTGCGTGGTTCCGACCAGTTTGGAACTGCGGTAATTCTCATGCAGTCCGTAATACTTGGCAGGTCTTTCCGGACACCTCAGCCGGAAATTGCTTTCCGCACCCGGGACATAAGAATTCAGAGAATGCGGCCAAATCTGAACGGCCTCAGAGGAAGTCGGATTCGCTCCGCCGCAAAAATAATCGTCGTTGTCGCTCCGGTACATCAGATTTCCCAACGCCAGCTGTTTCAGATTGGAAGCACATGCGGAGCGCCTCGCCCACACCCGTGCTTTGTTCAATGCCGGCAGAAGCATTGCTGCCATGATTGCAATAATTGCAATTACGACCAGAAGCTCTATAAGAGTCATAACTGACCTTCTGTTTTTTGTTGTCATAAACCGTTCCTTTCCTTGTTGTTTTTTCTGTTTTATTCAACCCGGTGTAAAAACGCCGGAATACTCAACTTCCGTGGCGGAGCCGCCGGATCCCCGATCCGGCGCATCAGTTCGGCGGCGGCCGTCGAAACCGCCGCCTGGCGGTCCGGACAGACCACATAACCGCAAAATTCGCGATCGGTCAGAAAATCATCACTGACCATCAGACGACACCCGTTCCGGTAATCAATCCCCGCTTCCGACAGCATCCGGATGACAAGCGGCGGCATACGCCAGCCGATCAGCAGCAGTTCCGGAGCGGGTCCCGACTCAAGCGCCGCAGCAAAACGTTCTTCAAAATTCTCCGCATCCGCCTGAATCACCCGCAAATGAACCGGACACTCCGGCTGATCACAGAGATCACGGAATATTCCGAATTCATCTTCAAAATATTCCGGACGCGTATAAAGCAGCATAATCTCGTGGCGCTTTTCCTGCAGGGCGATGGAAAACATCTCCTGCTGTGCCGCAGTCCGGTCATAGCGGATCCGGCTTGCTCCGGCAAACTCGCCTTCCAGCGAAACCACCGGAAAACCGAGAGAAGTAAGAACCGCCTGCTGTTCCGGCGAAAAATCCGGCTGGACCAGAAACAGCCCGCCGAGCTGGGCATGACGCAATTCCAGACAGAACTGTTCAAAATCACAGGAAGAGTGAACCAGAGGATAGACATTGGCTCCATGTTCAAGAATCGCCTGCATCGCCGCGGCAAACCGCATCCCGGAGCGGTAATCGTAATAAAAATTGGAACAGTCGTTCACACCGACGCCGATCAGCGGGAGCTGCGGTCCATGCCCCAGTTTGAATCCCTGCGCCGGATTCGTAAATGTCCCGATCCCGTTTTTACCGATCAGGTATCCTTCCCGGATCAGTCCTTCCAGCACGACCCGCGCGGTCCGGCGCGTCACGCCGAACTGCCGCGCCAGCTCCAGACTGGAAGGCACCCGCACTGAAGTGAAGCCGTTCTGATAGATCAGCCCCATCACATAGTGACGGATATTCTTGATGTTCGATCCCTTTGGAAAGTTGCTCATTCCTCATCCTTTTTGTCATGATGGCCACCAAGGGGCCAGGTCTTCGTTGTTATTATAATCCATTTTCCCGTTAATGTCAATAGCCGGATGAAAAATTTATTTATTTTTTTGCGATATGACGATTGTAAAAGGAAATGCACGCCGTATGCTCAAACTCAGACAAAATCATTGGAAAGAAAACTATCAAAATCGCTGTTCGTCATACGAAACGCACGATTTTTCTCTTTAATATGCATTTACTATTACAAACGTGCATGTACTGTGTCAATTCACCTTTCTCACACTGCCGGTTCAATTTGCACAGAAACCGACGCGGCTATTCCCCGGTAAAAGGAACGGCTTGTCTCACAGACAGCGCAGTTTGGAGGGAGAACGCCCTGTTGCTTTCCGAATCACCTTACAGAAATAACTGGTATCCGAAAATCCGCTTTTTTGTGCGATCAGCGAAACGGGAAGACGGGAACTCTGCAACAGGCGGAAAGCATAGTCCAACCGCATGTCAATCAAAAAAGCGCTGGGCGTCGTATGCAGGAAGCGGCGGAAAGCGCGGCGCAATGTCCAGCGGTTCACTTTCATAATTGAGGATAGCGTGTTGATATCAAACGCCGGATCCTGATAATGAATCGTACAGATATCCTTTGCCTTTCCGACCAGACCGGCATCGGGCGAAGTTCCGTCAATTTTCCCGCCCGCCCGTGCAAGAATGGAACAAATCACGGCAACCGCTTCCCGGAGACAGAAATCCGTCTTTTCCCGCATCAGCATCTCAAGACGCAGATACAGATCCTGTGGACACGGTCCCGCGGGAAAGCATTTGTGCGGAAAACAGTAGGACCGCAACAGAGCCTCGGCAAGCGGACCGGCAAAAGTGAGCCATCTGTATTCCCACGGCTCCTCCACGATCTCATGATAATGGCGCTCCGCCTCCAGACGGTAAAAAACATCACCGGGACGCATGATCTGCGGTTCACCGTCCTCCAGATAAAATTTACCGGAACCGGAAATCCCCCAGTACAATTCGACAAACGGCTCCTCCCGGGGCGGCAAATCCTCCTCATAGGGGAAATACCGCGCCGCATGCCCGACGGCATGAACATACAACGGCAGCGGCGTGGAAATCTTATGGATTACTGAACCGAGAACAGCATAGGAAAATCCGCGTTTTCTGGGCATATCTGTTTCCTTTGTCATATTTTAATTAAAAAATACATCCACTTTGTACAATTACAACCGTCAGTTGCCCCCAAAGTCATATTTTTGTCATTATTCTTCTCTTGCTTTTCTTTTCTCTTTGTTGTATAATTAAAAGTCAAACGGAACCATACAGAACAAGAGAAAAGGAAAAACAAATGAAAAGAAACGGATTCACCCTTATAGAACTCCTCATTACGATTACTTGTTAAATATGCGTTTTGTATGATAATTAACATATCATTCCTTTATATCAAATTCAAATATTTTTGGGGATGAGAAAAAAGATTTAATCGAATTCAGCTGGTAGTGTCCGAAGTTTTGCGCACATTTGCTTCTGAGTGATTACAGACGACAAACGTGAGTTGGCGCAGCCGAAGCAAGCAACCGTCCTGAGAGCTCCGGAGGAGCAGGTCGGTTGCGCAGACGGAGCCTCCCGCCCTTTACCTTATACCGTCTGCGTAAAGTTTGCAAGTGCTCGTATACTGACGTGTCCCCCATTTTGTCGTGGAAATATGTCTGAATCCGGCCTCGACCAGCATCATAGCCGAGTATCCATCCAAAGCTGCCGACCATTCGAGTTCGGCGACGAATCTCTTTCATGATGCGTTCGAGACCGTTATTTGTCTGCAACCGGCTCTAGTGCTCATACGGGAAGTCCATATAAGATAATGTCTCCTCCACGCTGGTTCCTACAAAATTTGCGATCCGTTCCAGTTTCATGGCTCTTAATTTTTCAGCCTCGAGAGCGGCTTTCTGCCGAGCAGCAGCTTTATCTTCCTGAGCATGAATTGCTTTAAGCATTGCCACTACCATGCGAAGATGTTTCCACGGACACATGGTGAAAGCATTTCGATACCAGTAGACAATGCAGCGCTGCCATTTGGCCTCGGGGATGAAATCGCCGATGATCTCATACAACCCCAGACATTTATCCGAAACGATCAGCCTTACGCCTTTGAGTCCACGTTCTTTCAAGTAACACAGAAAGTTGCTCCAGGATTCCTTGTCCTCTCGGCAGCCTTCGGCAACGCCAAGGATTTCACGGTATCCCTCGTCATTCACTCCGACTGCTACCAGAACAGAAACGTTCTGAACCTCACCGCCCCAACTTTACTTCAGATAGACCTCATCAACAAAAACATACGGATGTTCACCGATAATCGGCTGTTTACGCCACTCCTCAATTTTACCGTAAATCTTTTGATTTAATTCACTTTATCGTACTGGAACTGACCTTTGCATCCCACAGGGCTTCGGTGATATCCTCCACACGGCGAACGGACACGTCCGCAAGATACATCTCTATCAGGGCTTCCTCGACACTACTTTGTTTTGTCTTATAACGCTCAATAATTTGCGTTTCAAGTGGCAACGTTCGCAAATGGGAAACGCGAAGTTCCACTTCGCCCGCTTTCGTCAGAAGTTTACGTTTGTAGCTTCCGGTCCGCGCATCCTGCCGATCCGGGCTGCGCTGATACCTCGAAGCCTGGCAGATTGCGCCAGCTTCCGCATTCAGAAGCACATTCAACGTATCCTCGATCGACTCCGAACCAGTCCGTCAAGATGCGTTCAAATCTCTTTTTCATCGATTTTAATCGCTCCGGAGATTGCCTTTTCGTTTTCTTGCGCTACATTTTCCATGACCTGTTTTCCTTTCGTTGGTTAGAGTTTGGTCACTATAATCAATCAGAAAACAGGCCCTTTTTTCAAGTGCCTTCTCTCAAAATGTGCGCAATTTCCCGGACGTTATCTGATGATAAGAGGATGTGCAAATTATCGTATTACGATTTGTGTGCAAAAGGGTAGGAGTTTATGCTTTCATTTGAGAGATTATGCAAATGATAGCATTACTTGTTGACGATTTCTTTTTTTTCGGCATTATACTTGTAATTTACGATTTCACCATTCAAAATGAAATAGATTGCCTGATAGACTATTGGATATGGAACAATGAACCATTCTCGTGGAGTATGTCTTATGCCTTTGTTATCAAAAATATCTATATTCAAACACGAATTTCCGAAGAAATTGTGCAGCAGGTCTTCCATTTTTTTCGGATTGATATTAAAACAACGGAAGGTGTCAACTATTTCCACGGGAGCCATCAAGTAAGTCGGTTCTTGCTTCGCATTTGCAATACGTTCTTCTACGGGTTCGGTGCAATATCCGATTTTGTAGAGGTCGGCGATAGATCGAATCCTCTCATCAATGCTCTTTGACTTCAGAATATAGATATATCCGGTTTCATTATCATCTTTTGAGATGTCTTTCAAACCGTCCAGCATCCGTTCTTCCAATTCGGTAACTCGTCTGCCGTCTTTATATAAGCCGGAGGAAAGTGACCGGAGACGCATATCGGATTCCGTGCCATTTTCAAAAATGCAACGGGTTCTGCCGTTCAAATCACGGTTTTTATCGTACTTTAATACACCTATCCGGTCAACGTAAAGCAAAATACCGCTTAAGATGAAGAATTGTCCCGCTTCGATTCGATTCCCGTTTTTGAAAGGCAAAATCAACCGCCGCCCTGACGCTAAATCCTGTTGGCATTTCTTGAATTTGGCTTCAAATTTCTTGAAATCTTTGCATCTTTTCCGTTTGGAAATATAATCTGGAAGAGCAACGGCTTTGACATGCTTCAAAGTGAAAATATCTTCCGCACCACTGTCATCTCTAAGCAAGTCGTCATTGTCGCTGTCGGCAAGCACATCTTCCAAAGAGTGATATTCTTTTGCCGGGATTTCTCCAAGCAAACCGAATCGGTCATAATCAACCAATGCGGCGACTTTTCGGGAATCATTGCGGATGCCATATAGACGGGAGGCCAAATTCGCCTCAATAACTGAACCGCCCTGTTTTGGCTCCAAACCATGTTCCGCGACAAATTTATTGATTTCTTCAAAAGAGTCAATCAACCTCTGGTCAGCGCTTTTAGCAAAGGATTTTTTCGGTTTGACATCAAATAAGCCGAGGTCATCTTCGGCAAATATTCTCGAAAGTTCGGCTTCAATGTTCATTGTTGTTCATCCTCTTGCGCTTTTCTTCACGGAGTTTTATCAACGCTTGAGCAAGCAACATCTCTTGCGGATTGGTCGCTCTGACACTCGGCTCTCTTCCATGAGAAATCTTAAATTCTTTTATTTGAGGATAAAGTTTGACGGCATCCTCTAGTGATATATTGATTTTCATGGCATCAATGGCTTCCTGTATGAGCCTCAATACCGGAACGGTTACATTCTTGGAAAGGATTTCAAACGCTTTTTGAAATGGATTGATGCGGTCAATCAAGTCAATGTTCAACTCTTTTATGTCAACAAATTTGTTGCCCATGGTGATGAATTTCTTGTTGCCGACTTCTTGAATGGTGGAGTTTTTTATGACGGAATCCACGACAACGTGCTGGCGGACTTCCTCCACCTCGGAATCGCTCAACTCCGGGTAGCGTGTGCTTATGATTTTCGGAATAAGCACCTTGTTGATAACTTCCGGCTCGATTTGTCCCGGCATGGCTTTCTGCATATTGGGGGCTTGAAGAATCGTTGCTTTGAGGTCGTCAAGGTCGGATTCAAGAATATCTTTCACGCGTTGAGAGGTCGGCTCTTTCAAGCCCCGAATGCAAATCGTTCCCGGCGCTGGAGTCTCGTCTTCGGATAATTTGGTCTTGAATTTGAAAGACGGGGCAAGGACCTGTTCCATGAGCAATGAGGCGGTAATTGCTTTGAGCATGTTGTTGACGGACACCTTGACTTGTTCATCGGTCGCATCCGGCTGGGCGACAAGATTGGTGAATTGAGCGTGGGTTTTATTTTCGCTATCGCGGGTGCAACGTCCGATAATCTGGATTATTTCGGTCAGAGAACCGCGATATGCTACGGTCAAGGCGTGTTCGCAATATGGCCAGTCGAAGCCCTCTTTCGCCATGTTGAGAGCGATAATTAAGTCCATATCATCAACGGATTGAATCTTGCGAAGATAATTGACTATCTTGTCCCGTTCCGTAGGATTGTCTTCCACTAAATCCGCTACTTTGAGGATTTTCCCGTCCGAATGTCGTTTAACGTAGATGACTCCTGTTTCCGGGTCTTGCGATTCGACTGTGCCGATACTGTCAATAATGAAATTGACCTCATCATACTTGTCTTTCGTTGATTCACCGGCATTGACATTCGGGATATGGAGAATCGTCTTTTTATCGGTGTCAAGCACCTCTCCGATGGCGGTTGTATATTTGCCCTGGTAGAAATGGTAGCCGATGCCGAGGGATTTCAAGTAGGTATAGCCGTCAAGCTGTTCATAGTAGTTGTAGGTCACTTTGACAAACTTGGCTTCATCTTCCGGCAGAAGGATGGCTATGGTGTCTCCCCGGAAATATGAACCCGTCATGGCGACAATATGAGCGGAACTGTTGTTGAGAATGCCATGAAGCAAATCTCCGAGTCGGCTGTTGTTGGTGTCCGCGGAAACATGATGAAATTCGTCGATTGCAAGCAGGCAGCTGTCAAAATCGGAATCAGCCAGTTCATTGTAGGCGAAACGTAATGTTGCATGGGTGCATATCAGAATTTGAGATTTGGAATCGGCAAGAAAACTCTTGAATATTCCAGCTTTGCTTTTGCTGTTGTCCGCTCCGGGCGTGCAAAGATTGAAATGCTCATCCGGAGTCCAATCCGCAAAAAAACCGAATTTGGAGAGATTCGTTGCTTTGAAAGATGAACCAATGCTGCGCTCCGGAACGGCTACAATCACCTTTTTAAGCCCCTGGTGGACGAGTTTGTCCAATGCGATAAACATCAGAGCGCGGGACTTCCCGGAGGCGGGAGGGGCCTTTAAGAGCAGATATTGGGCATTGCGGGAGGCATAAGCACGCTCCTGCATTTCTCGCATACCGTAGATATTGGTTTTGGTGCTTGCTCCGGTTTGAGCGTAATTCACTTTTACTAAGTCGGGCATATCAAGGCTCCTTTGCGTCCAGAAGTTTCCGTTCACGCTCGATTTCTTTTTTCAATTCATCTTCGCTGGGGAGATAGAGAAGATATTTGGATGCGAAAAGTTGTTTGCTCTCGTGGAGAACGGAGTATTTGACGATTGCTTCATTGCGTTTGGAGCATAACACGATACCCAGAGTGGGGTTATCGTCTTCTTTACGGTATTGCTCCTCATACAAGCGGATATAGCCGTCCATCTGCCCGATGTCCTGATACGTGAGTTCGCCGAGTTTCAAATCTATCAAGACATAGCATTTCAAAATGCAATTGTAGAAAACGAGGTCTATGTAAAAATCCTGCTCTTCAAAACGGATTCGTTTTTGGCGGGAGACAAAACAAAAACCTTTACCGAGTTCAAGCAAAAATGATTGAAGATTGTTGATGAGACCTTCTTCGATGTCTTTTTCGTGAAGATTGGGGTAATCTTTCAAATTGAGAAATTCCAAAACGTATGGATTGCGTATGAAACTTTCCGGTTCCAACTTGGCAAGAGCCATGTTTTTGTCCGCATCGCTTCTGGTGGACGATTTATCCGCGGAGAGCATCATCCGGTCATAGTATAATACGGAAATCTGACGTTCAAGTTGTCGGCTCGACCAGTTTTCTGCGACGGCTTCATTCATATACCAGTTCCGGGCATCTTGATTTTCAACTCGGAGCAAGAGCCGGTAATGGGTCCAGCTCAATTGGTCACGCAGTGCGTGACCAATTGGAAATGCGAGGTAAAAAGAGCGCATATACTTCAGGTTGGTAACGGTAAAACCCTTGCCGAATTCCGCCGTCAACCGTTCTGCTAGGTCATCAAGGACTTTCTTGCCATATTCCGCACGGGCTTTTCCGTTCTGCTCATCTTCCACGATAAGACGACCGACTTGCCAATATGCCTGCACCATCGCGAAATTGACCGCTTTATAAGCCGTCTGACGCGCTGATTGCAATACTTGACGGATTGCCCCATACAGGTCAGCGCCAGATTGTTTAAATTCGTTGCTCATGGTGTCATTCCTCGTTTACTGCATTTTGCGTTGCTTCAGACAATGAGATTCCGTCATAAAAGTAATCTATAATATATCGGTCAAAATCATCAAGTCCATAGACCTGCTGAAATAAATTGTCCTTTCCGATAACTCTAAACTTATCCAGCGTGTCATGAAGAGTCAATTCATTGTCTTCAAAATTTATAACTCCCGCATCATGGATTTTTCGAGAAATCATTCTTGGCAAACCGTATTCTTCAAGTTGATAAACAACAGGCGGTAGAAATGCATAAGAAACCTTTTTTATCATAGGAGCTAAATCAACGGACAAATGGCGCAAAACGGATTTCTGAATCACATTAACGTCTTGCAATAGGGGTGATAACTTAACCGCAACATTACGCTCTAACTCAAAAAATTTATCTGTATCAATATTGGCAGAGCTCGCTCTGTCAAGAAGCTCTGTTATTGTTGCAATCCAGTTACAAGACAATATCTTGATGAAATCAACAAAAGGACCATGTTTTATACCCCATGCACCGGCTTGAAATCCTATAATCCTATTTAATAAGAAACCCCAGTCGTCAGGATTTGTTGAGTTCAAATAATTGAGCCCATTCCATGTATTACTGTTGTTCTTCATATCAACCACAATTGTTTTGAACAAAGACATTTCAGAACTTTGTAGGGTGTTTTGTTCAAAAATGTCCTTATAACTATCTGCGCCAATAACGTCTCTTAATTCCTCTTGCGAGGCCTTCAGTTTTTTTACTTGCTCCATAGTAAGACATTCAACGGCAACATCATCGAAGCTAATTAAAGCGTCGTCATCTATATTTAAATCCAGTGTCTGTTTTGTTTCTTGCGGAGGTTGCTCTAGAATATAGATTTTACCTACAAAATGCCGAAACATTCTCCCCCCACGGCCGATGATGTTCCTGTAAGTAAAGTCATCAAGATTGCGGTTTCCCTTTTTGTTTTTCCAAAGGACGATGTTCTCCGCAGATGTATTTACGCCCTCCACTATTGACGTTGTGGATACCAATCTATTTAAACCATTTTCTTCCTCAAACAACTTAACTTGTATTTGAGTAAGGGGTCTGTGCAATCTGGCGTTATGTAAACCAGTTTTGCGGGCTATCAATTTTGGCAAGACCCAGGCCGAACCATAGTTTTTTCCCAGCCAAGATATAAATTTTTGCAAAATATCTGAAACATCCGCGGGACGAATGTCGGCAAGCAACAGTGTCGATATTGCCGTTATCTCAGGATATGTTCCGGCATAAACTAATGTTTTTCGATTATCAAGTTTATTTATTAACTTTAGAAAAATTTCCGTTTTTTTTTCTTTATCCTTTCCGATTTTTTCATACCAGTTGTGTTTTTCCAAGAATACGGTATTCAAGTCAAATGGGATAAACTCCATACCATCTGTAAAAGGATTGTCGTTGATGGCTTCAATGTTTGGTGCCAAAAAATACCTTTGTTTTGCGACTTTTTTCAAGTGGGCTATTGCCCGCAAAAGCGAGGGCGAGCGGTCGTCATCATATTTGGAATCGGCTTTGTAAAATTCATCAACGATAAGAATATCCAATTCATTTATTTTGTCTAGATATCCTAACGCACGTTCCTGTGGGAAAATAAATATGTTCTTTTCTCCTAAAGGAACATCTGATGTGGTTATAATTTTATAGTCTCGCGCAAATTTTTTGTATAGACGTCTCCTTGTTTCATCGGTTAACGCTATAGTGGGGACGATAATTACAACATTCTTTGGCTTCTTGATGGCAATGAAAGCATCTATGACAAAACTCTTGCCAAAACTTGTCGGTGCGCTAATTGCCAAGTCTTTCCCACTTAGCAGCGCCTTGAGCAATCTTGACTGCTCCCGATGTAATGTTGCAACTTTACCACCGCCAATATCGGCCTCAAACAAATGCTTGACGAACAGGTCTTCCCAACCGGCATGTTCTGCTTCGATATATGGATATAATCCAAGTTTTCGAATCAAGTGGTTGACCAGTGGATTGTATGGCTGGTTGCTCTGTTCAAAAGCATCAAGCAATTTTATGAGGCAATTGCGGGCCGCCTCCTCATCTCCACCGTTCAATAAATCGCTGATTTTGCGGCATTCTTCAAAAGTATCAATCATTTTCTGCCGCTTCCTTTCTTTCCGATACTCTTTTTAAAAAGACATCTACGATTTTTTCCTTGCTCGGGACCGGAAAGAGAATCAGATGGAAATGAATTTCCTGATATTTGAAAATGTCTTTCAGCTTATTGATTTGTTTTTTGAAGTAAGCCTCTGCTCTATCCTTCTGATACTCAATTATATCAGCCTTGTATTTTTCCGTATACTCATTTGCCTCGGCGGTGGTTTTACATTCATATACCAATAATATTGGAATGTGCAAAAGGGGCTTTAAGTTATCTAAAGAAGAATCTGCCATTAAATACAGCTTTATTTTTTTAAGCATATCTTGCTCTTTTATATAATCATTGAGCTCGTTTAATCCAAGGATTATGCTGTTCTCTTTTTTTAGCTTTTTGTCATCAAGAGCATTTTTAACAGAGTTTACTACGGCATCCAAACGAAAATCTTGAAGGTCCGAATAAAACTTGGCTTCTCCGAACCAAACAGAAAAACCAATTTCACTATCATCAATTACAATATGAACGGAATCTGCACCTTTAGCATTGTCTTGAACGTTTTGCTTGTAATATATTTTGGGGACAACGGGGAGCGCTCTGTAAAAGTTTTTCATCACTCCATACAAGAAGATTTCTGCAACTTCTCCACCCTTTCCCTTATCCTTGTCCGAGGCTAATCTCAAATTCTCTGCGGCTCTTATCAATAGTGTATCTGGATTCTCTATCAACGCTTCTCGCTCGGCTTTTGTCAAAGCAGTTTCCGCGATATTATTCCATATAAACTGATGAAACTTTGTAAAACACCATCTTCCACTTTCAAAGTCATTTGCAAGACCGAGTACTTTCTTTTTATCAATCGGCGCAAGGGGTTTGTCATTGCAAAATGATGAAAGGTCCGCGTTAAAGAGAATATCAAAAGCAAATTTCGGCTTACTCATCTTTCCTCCGCGGCAATCATGCGTTCATAGAGATGGAAGAGATATTCAAGGCGCTCTTCATCGGATTCAAAAGGTTTGGAGCGGTAACAACGCTCAACGGCAAGGTCGAGTTGATGATGGGCTTCTTTCAACTCTACTGGCATTGTGTCGGGGTCATAGAGTTCTGCCAAGGTCTTTTCCGAGTGCATTTCTCTTTGGAAAAGAACCTGCCGCGCCAGTTCGGACAATTCTTTCCGCTGTCGGTCGGATATGCGGGGAAATGGGAAGTTATTGTAAACAATATCTTTAGAGTATCTGTAGTCGGATTTCAACCTGCCGCACACGGCTTTCACCCAACACATGTGCATCAGGGAAGTTAATACACCAAATAAGCTAAGAGAGGCATCCTCTGAAATTGTAAAAACTTCGGTTGTAGAAACCGTTGCTTCATCAAGAAAAGCCATCGGAATATATTGTCTTCGCTCTGAAGATGTTTTTGGAATAGCGATAAAGGCTTTTCCCGGTCGTTGAGTAATTTGTGCAAAAAGAGCAGGTGTATTGGCAAGTTGCGGTCGTGAAGAGTCTAATCTAACTTCTTTTACCTTACAGACTCTTTGGTATACCAAAGGTAATTTCTGAATCTCTTTTTCAGAAACGCCCTCTAACCAAAGACAATAGCGAGGCATACGATGGATTAGTTCGAAAGCACCGACTAATTTATAGATATATCTGCTTGCAAGCGGTTCTTTCTGTAAAAATGCATCTTTGTCTTCGGCAGACGAGAAAATCAAATATCCATTATCGGCAGGCATATTTCCAAATTTCATTTCAGGCATATTAGAAATCTGACGAGAACGGCTTAAAATATAAGTTGTCTCTCCTTCTACAAGATAAGGGGAGATACATGTAACGTTATTAACGACATTGTTGTAAAGAATTTGTTTTCTATCCGGATTTTCATTGCCAAGACCAATGATAACCACAATGACAGCTGCATTATACTTTGCATTATTGGTCCATTTAAAATCTTTGTGTGCAAAACAAATTTCAACGCCATGACGCAAAATTCTTGGCCAAATCAAAGATACAAGTTCCCCTTGGGAGATGCTGTTCGTTGATACAAAAGCGGCCTTAATTTCAACATTTCCTCTAAGATATTGAGCCGCAAGGAAAAACCATGCGCAAATATAATCAAGACTCTTGTAATCCGTATGGAAGACATATTCCAAATCTGATTTCTGAGCATCTGTCTGTTTACGGGAGCCAGAATACGGTGGATTTCCCAAAACATAGGTTTCCTGACCATTTTTAGGACAAACCTGTGCCCAATCAAGACGCGTCGCATTACCGCATACTATCTGCCCCGCCTCTTTGAGCGGCAAGGTTGGATTGCATTGACCGAACTCTTCTTTGAATATCATATTCATCTGGTGTTCGGCAAGCCAAAGAGAGAGTTTTGCCACTTCACAAGCAAAGTCGGAGATTTCAATTCCGTAAAAATTCCGCAGTTGGATACCGCTGAATGTGAAGAGGTCCAATTCTTTGAGGATTGCGATTTCAAGTTTGCGCAATTCGCGGTAGGCAATAATCAAAAAGTTTCCGGAACCGCAAGCGGGGTCAATGATTCGAATATTGGTGATTCGCCCCAAAAGAGCATTCAGGCGGTCGCGTTTGATTTTCTCCGGATTTTTCACGTCGGTCCGCAAAACACACGCTTCGGAAAATTCTTTATGAAGTTCATTGAGAAAGAGCGGCTGTATGACCTTCATGATATTTGGCACCGAGGTGTAGTGGATACCCAAATCGCCGCGGTCTTCCGCCGTTACCACATTTTGAATCATAGAACCGAAAATGTCCGGGTTGATGGCAGCCCAGTCGAGTTCTCCGCTCTTGATGATGGCATGTCTTGACCGGGTTGAGAAATTCGGCAATGGCATTGCATCACGGAACAAACCGCCGTTGACATATGGAAATTTCTGAAGATAGTCAGGCAAATCTTTTCTGCGCAATTTTTCGGGGGTGTTCAACACGGAAAACAATCTTATAAGGAAATCGCCGAGGTCACTTCCGTCTACTTGAGTATAAGATTTGATGGCTTGGGTAAACGCGCCATTAGGAAAGATTTCGGTATCTTCCGCAAAGAAACAAAACAACAGACGGGTCAGAAATACGTTGAGACAGTGAACGTATTCTAAGGTGAAATCGGGATTGTCACGCTTGATTTCATCGAAGAGCTTTGCCATGCGTTCCGCGGCTTTGACATCGGCCGGGTTTTCGATTTGAACCGCCGATTTTTCCATTCCCGCCCACGGAAGGAAAAAAGCGTAATGAGTAGGAAGTTCGGCAAAAGGCGTATCGAGGCTGTCTTTTGTTTTGGTGTCAATCGCCATGAACCGCTTGAAATCGGTGACAATGACAAAACGCGGATGAGTCGATTTTACAGCCGGTCCATTTTCATTGGCGAGGTCCGAGACGATCAACGGCAGTTTTTTGTTTTTTTCAACGCGGAAATAGACTTTCTTTTTGAACGCAACATCGTTTGAGGAAAACAAAGCGGGCTGGGCTTGATGCAGTTGTTGACGCTTGATTGTCGCTTTGGGCAGGCCGTAGGCAAGCAGGAAACCGTAAATGAAATTCACTTCGTCCGAATTTTCGACCACGGCTTTGACATTGTTTTCGATTTGGCGGATATTGATGCTGCTCATGCTTCCACCTTGGAAAACTCGGAATCCGCATCCATGTCCGACTTGACCCAGGCATCCACTTCCGCCTTCTGGAATTTCCAGTACTTGCCGAGCTTATGGCCGAGCATCCGCTTGTTTTCTATCCACTTCACAACGGTCTCGCGGAACACTCCAAGGTGTTCCGTTATCTCTTTCATGCCAAGCCAGCAGTCGTCAGCCATTTTACGCCTTCTCATTAAAACGTTGTTTGTCAAGTCATGGAATAATATAACGTTGAAACGGTAAAATTCAATGTAATATCGCCGGAACAGTGCGATTATTGTCGATTTGTACGTTTATCGTTTTTCGGTAAAAGATTGCTTGATTTTTCGCATTTCGGAGTTATAAATTTGTCGTCATATATATTTGATAAATAAAATAATTGTCTCTTATTAGGTTGTGTCGTCAATAGATGTGTGCTATATTATGCAAACGTCAAAAAGGATGTAGAAAAAATGGCGAATGCATACGAACGACATGATATATCGGATGAATCCTGGGCTAAAATCGAATTTTTGCTTCCGGGACGCAAGGGGACTTGGGGCGGCAACGCTCGCGACAACCGGCAATTTATCAATGCTGTATTTTGGATTTTACGAACGGGGGCACCTTGGCGTGATTTGCCACCGAGTTACGGAGATTGGAAAAATACTCACCGGCGTTTTTGCCGTTGGCGTGACAAAGGAGTTTGGGAGAAATTATTGCAGGAATTGATTGACAATCCGGAATTTGAGCTGTTGATGATTGATGCAAGTCATATCAAAGTTCATGCACATGGAAGCGGTGCTCGTGGAGGAAATCAAGATATGGCAAAGACAAAAGGGGGCTCAACATCAAGATACATTTGGCCGTGGATGCGCATGGTATGCCGGTCCGAATCCTTATTACAGAAGGTACCACAGCGGATTGTAAGCAGGCTGAAGCCTTGATTGATGGTATCGAAGCGAGGGGTCTTTTGGTGGATCGCGGTTATGATTCGGATGCGATTGTCGAGAAAGCAGGAAAAGCTGGAATGAAAGCGGTCATTCCTCCAAGAAAAAAACGCAGAGTTCAACGTGAATATGATAAGGAGTTGTACAAGTTACGACATTTTATCGAAAATGCATTTATGATATTAAAACGTTGGCGCGGAGTCGCAACCCGATACGCAAAAAACACCGCTTCGTTTCTTGCTGCTGTGCAAATCAGGTGTATTGCGGCTTGGGTCTTTTGACTATTGACGACACGATCTAGTAAAACAAAAGAAATCAAAGGAGCAGTATGAAAATAGTCAAGCTTGAACTGTCGGAATCCGCAAGACGGAAATTAGTGAAGTTGCAGAATAATGATTCTAGTCTTAGAATTTATCCCTAAATAGCAACTAATTTTCTAAAAATGATAATGCTTGCTACCAGTTGTAGTAACGATTTCGTGGGCGGCATTTGTTTGCCTCTTCGATGCTCCTTGACACTCCTATAGCTCCTTTACGCACGAAATTTCCGGCAGCTGATCAATTTTCAGTTTGAAGTATTCGCGATCTCTGAAAACGTAGGCTCGCTTGATCAGCCATCGGATTTTGTTGTTAAACCCTTCCATACTTGCATTGATATGTCGAAACGTCCAAAAACTGACAATTCCATCGAGTTTATTACGAATGGTACGCGCCATCGTTCTTAATTCCGGAATTTGTGTTTCCTCCGCCAATTTGATCCAGCGATAAAATGCGATTTTAGCATGGCAGGAGTTTTTTGCCCTCATACATATTGGTCTCAACGCTTCCTTAAACATATATTGCATCTCCCAAGTCTTGAAAATCACCTCCCATATTCCGCAAAATGGATTTTGCATCTTCCGACAAATCTTCATTGTTTTTCAACGCAAAAACAAGGGTGCAGTCAAACGTCATATCGAACTTGATCTATCCGGAAATCTGCTCTGCTTTGAGATGTTGAGCAACGGGAAAATGGTAAACATTCAAGCCGAAAGAGAAGATATTGTCATCGTTTCGGACAGCATCTACACCTTTGACAAGGGATACTATAAATTCTGCACATTGTGGACAGTGGGGCTTATTTCGTCACAAGACGCAAAGACAATACAAAAATTGAGTTCCTCGGACAGTACCGGCTCTCAAATGAAAAACACGCTATTTTACGGGATGAAACTGTGTGGTTCCCCGGATATCAATCAGCAAAAAATATTTTGGAGAACTGCGGCTAATTGAGTTACGGGATAATTCAAGTAGCAAAATATATCGATTCATTACCAACAATATCAAACTGGCAACATCAAGCATTGCCGGAATTTACAAACAACGTTGGCAAATCAAAATCTTCTTCAAATGGATGAAGCAAAATCTCAAGATCAAGAGCTTTCTTGGAACCAGCGAAAATGCTGTAATGACGCAAATATTGATTACGTTGATTCACTACTTGCTCGTCGCCTACATCAAGTTTCTGCATGGCTTCAAGCTCAGTCTCGCTGAATTGACAAACTGAAACCATGATGCACTCATGCAAAATCTATCCCTCTCGAAAATCTTGCATTGAACCGTAAAAACATTGCGAATCCGTCTGACTGGAATTCGCCGGAATAACTGGAACTTTTCAACGAATTCTTATGCTGATTTTTTTACCGGACAGCAGTAATTGATGATAGTTTTTGAACAGCTATTTTTTCTTCTTTCGTTCCATTGCCTCATCGGCCATGCGTCCCAGTTCTTGGGGAGTTGAATTCTTTAATATTTGCAGAAGCCGTTCGCCTTCCGCGTGCCTATTTTGATCGTTTGAGTGAGTTTTCGACACAGATTCTGAAGGAAACGAAATATGAGATGAGGACGTTCCCTTTTCAAATGCCACGAGATGTGCAGGCTTTTCATGCGGATCTGCCTTCTGTGAACGAACTTTGATAAAACGGGTGATCGTTGACCAGTGGACTTCAAGTCCGAACTGTTCCGCCAGCAACGTTTGTATTTCTCTGGCACTCTTGCGGTCATCAAACCACCATGTGAAAATCTGGTCCTTGTAAGGAATCAGACAACTCCGGAAAGCACCCGGACTGTTTCGTTTATTTTGTGCTCCCGCCATATTCTTTCCTTTGCTGTTTGTTGCGTAATATAGCGTAATTTTACGCCATTGTCAAGTTTGTTTCAAAATTACGCAACAAATCGCAACGAAAGTTGCCAAAAACAAGCCTATCGTTTACGATTAGGAAATTGCGTCAGCAAAAATCTATTTTTGCGGTTCTTTTTCCCTCTTTTTCCGGAAAACTTTGTTTTTCCGGTTTGCATTTCTCCGGAGGATGTGATATTCTGTATGCGGGGTGTGTGGAAAGGTATTTTGTTTACAGCGGCAAGTATCAAAGCCACACGTGGCAGAGGTGCGGATTTCTATCGTCAGCATCTTGCCAATAATGATTACTATAGCGAGGACGGCAGAGTCGAAGGAGTCTGGCGGGGCAGTTTGGCATCCGCGTTTCATCTTGACGGCACTATCGTTCAGCCGGAGGCTTTTTCGCTTTTTCAGCAGAATCTCCATCCGGAAAGCCGGGGTAAACTGACACCGCGAAACAATCCTCACGCGGTGCGGTTCTATGATTTCCAATGTTCTGCGCAGAAGTCCGTTTCGGTGATGTCATTGTTCGATTCGCGTCTGATCGAAGCGCACCGGAAAGCTGTTGAAGTCGGGATGCGGGAGCTGGAGCGTTTTGCGGCCGTCCGCATCCGCAAGGGCGAATCGTATGCGACGAAGAATTTCGAGTTCACCGGGAAGTTCATCTATGCGCAGTATCATCATGACAACAGCCGGATGCTGGATCCGCAGCTTCACACGCACAACGTGATCGTGAATGTGACGCAGGAGGGGAACGGGTCGTTCAAGGCACTCGATCCATCGCAGATGTTCAAGGCGATCCGTTATGCGGGGAAATCCTATCAGAATGAGCTTGCCTGCGAGTGCCGCCGTCTCGGCTACGAGCTTGAAATGAAACGGGATGCCAAAGGTGAAATTACCGGTTTTGAAATCGCCGGAGTTCCGGAAGAGGTTCTGATACGCTGTTCTCAGCGCCGTCAGCAGATCGAAAAAGGGATTGCCGAGTTTTACGAAAAGAATCAGCGGTATCCGACGGCGAAGGAGATCAAGGCGATCACCTTGAAGACCCGTTCCCGGAAAATGCTGGAACGGACTGAACAGCAGGTTCGTGAACATAAGTTGTCGCTCCTGACCGATGAGGAACGGAGCCGCTTTGCGGATATAGCGTATGAGGCGGAACAGATGAGTTTCCTTCTGCCGTCGCGTCCGATTCAGGAAACACCGGAACAGCAGATTCAAAAAGTCGCTGAGCAGCTTTTCGAACGGAGCGCCGTGCTGAGCGAAGATGCATTGCTGGCGGAAGTCCAGAATCAGAATCTCGGGAGCTGCAATCTGGATGAACTGCGAAAAATGCTTGATTGCGTTCCGGGACTGGTGAATCTTTCCCGTCCGTCCGGAAATCCGTATTTCACCACGGAAACGAATCTGAAGCAGGAGAACTATGTCATCGAAACGGTCAATGCGTTCCGTGATCTTCTGCCGGAGATCAGGAGTGAACGAAAGCCGTTCTCCAAACCGCCATTCTTGTCGGGCGATCATACTGCACAGCGCGAAGCGATCGAAACGATTTTGGGGTCAAAGTCTCCATTTGTCCTGTTTCGCGGTGTTGCCGGAGCGGGCAAGACTTCAACTTTGAAGGAACTTTGCGAATGCTTGAAATCCGGCGGCGTGGAAAATATTCAGCTGATCGCTCCGACCAATTCGGCGGTGGATGTTCTGAAAAAGGAGAGATTTACAAGCGCGCAGACTGTTGCAAGTTTTTTGCAGAATCCGCAGGCATTGCCGCCGAAGGGATCGTATCTGATTATCGACGAGTCCGGACTGAATTCGTTGTCGCAGGGGACGGGGATCATCAAGCTCGCGTTGCAGAATGACTACCGGGTGTTGTTCGTCGGCGACGCTAGACAACATAACTCCGTGGAGAGCGGCGACTTTTTCCGTCTGCTGGAGGAACATACGCAGATTCCGAAAGCGACGCTTACACAGATTCACCGCCAGCAGACAGCAGAATACCGCAGGGGGATTGAGCTGATCTCGGCAGGACTGGCTCTGGAAGGTTTCGAGACATTGGAGCACGGCGGTTTTGTACGGGAGGGCAAGGGCAGATACCTGAAGGAAGCGGCAGAGAGTTTTATGGAACTGACGGATCAAGGGAAAAATCCGCTGAACTGTATTGCAGTCAGCCCGACGCATCGGGAATGCGACGCGCTGACTGCGATTCTGCGCGAAAAGCTCAAGGCTGCCGGACGACTCAAAGCGAAAACGGAGCGAAACATCGTTACGTTTCAATCCTTCGGCTGGACAAAAGCGCAACTTGGCAACATTGAAAATTATCAGCCGGGAATGAAGCTCTTTTTCACGACCCGTTTGAAAGGAGTGGGAAAGCCCGGAGAGATGATTGAAATCGAACAGGTCAAGTCGTCAGGCAAACTCGTTTTGTCCAATGGTTTGACCGTAAACCCGCGCAAAATTCGCAGCGCGGTCGATGTAGGGAAATCAACGGAACTTCCGGTTGCCGAAGGTGATCTGGTCCGCTTCACGGTGAATCTGAAAACGCCGGAATTCAGGATCAGCAACGGTTCGCTGGCGATTGCCACGGCAATCCCGAACGAATACCGGCTGCTGGATGCGGAGCGGCGGATAACGGGAACGGTCTGTTTGCCGGAGTCGTTTCACAGAATCCGGCATGGCTGGGTGATGACCAGTCATGCTTCGCAGGGAATGACTGCCGATCATGTGGTTGTTGCGGTGGAGAAGATGTCGAAACAGGCGTTTTACGTCGGTTGCTCCCGCGGACGTTTCAAACTCGCGCTGCATCTGCCCGACCGGGAGCGTTTCAAAGAGGGACTGTTGCGAATTCCGACGGAGCGTTTGTCCGTTGCCGATCTGGTCAAATCCGGTGAAATCGAAAAGCCGAATCTTGAGCATCTCAGGCGGATTCGGGAACAGTATGATCCCGATCCATATCGTCTGATGCGTTCCTGCCATCTCAAAAGAGTATTGGCGAAGCTGCGCCGTGCCGGACGGCAGGCAACGGCGGCTGTTATGTCCGTTATCAGCTTCAAGCTCTCCGGTAAATACCGCAGGAATTATGTCGCATCGCGCATGGAGGAATATCAGAGGCAATTGCGGAAAATCAACGTACAGGCGCAGGAAAGGAAAATGGAGGAAACTCAGGCAACGTTACAGGTCCATCGAATTGTCGAACAGGAAAGTCCGGCGACAGCAAACGAGATGAAACGGAACAGACCGCGTCCCGTTCGCAAGGGACCGGAACGATAATCAACAAGCAAATATGGAGGTCAGCAAAATGAATTGTGAACAGCAGAAATACGTCGGGTGGGAAGCCGTTCAAACTCCGGTTCCCCGTTTGAGAATCCGGACCGATGAAGGGGAACATTTTCTCATTCCCTGGCACATGATCTCGTTAATCAAGGCAGATCTGTCGCTCAAAATGGTCGAACTGCATACCGTCTCCGGATTGCTTTTCTCCATTGTTTCCCGGGATTCATTGCAGAGTTTGCTATCCCATCTGCAAGTCGAATGTGTCCGGGCTGTCTTTCCCACCGATGGCATGAAAATTGAACTCAGAACGCAGGAAGTAGCGGGCATATCGGAGTAATTTACAGTTCTCTGCCACGCGGTGATTTTTTTCTCGCAAGCATATGAGAGTCTTTCTCATGTTTGCGTAACACTTCCTGACGTTTTTCCTCCGGGATTTTGAGAAGCATATCAACCAGTTCGGGAACCGTCATTTGTATCCAATGCTCATAAGAGGAGGGTTGCTCAACCAGACATCGGTTATGTCCCAAGATACGCAATTGCCGCCGCAATTCTTTTTCCTGTTCTTCCGGTTCAGTAAAACCGGTAAGAGAAAAAACAAGATTTGCAAATTGTTTTGCCATCATTTTTTGGCAAACTTCAATCAGTTCAGGAATTTGTTCCAATTCTGACAACACTTTCGGCAATTCCGTTTTTGCAGTGTTCCACACTGTCTCAAATTCTATTCCGAAATAATGATGAACGATCTTATCCCGAAAACGGGCCATTAAAGACCACTCTACTTGTGAATATTTCTGAGTCATCTTTTCAGATAACTGTTTGGTTGCTTCCCCAATTACCTGAAAGTTCCATAAAACAGCCCCCTGTTTTTCCTGATTTTTAAGAAAATCCGCAAGAGTAATCCCTTTCAGCATTGTTATTATATTCTGACAGGCTTCAAAAATATGATAAAGAAAAACTGCATCATCCCGTTTACTCATACTTCGATTGCCTCCCGGAGAACATCATCCTCAATTAAAGGATGAAGACCACGCTTTGAAACAACATCGACTTTACGTTGGAAAAGTTTTTCCAAATCATCCTCAAATTCAATATTATCACGGAATGATGCATTGTGCTCAAATTCCATCAGGAAATCAATATCGCTGGTAGAGGTTTCTTCTTTACGGGCACAAGAACCAAACACAAAGACTTTTTTGACTTTATGTCTTTTCGCCAATTTATGTATGATGTCACGTTTGGCCATGATATTATCAAGCTGACACATGATGTACCTCCAAGGACTCCGTTTTCAAAGTTTAATATAACACGAGATTTGACAAAATCAATCGCCGACAATTTTCAGTTGTCCGAAATCGGCAAGAATACCGGCTTCCCCGGTGTGATAAGTCACCGTAATCCGAGACCCCTCACTGATTGTGGGATTTTCGCTGTTTCCCTTGTTTTGTAAAGAAATATCCCATTTCGGCATCCAGATGCGTTTATGGATACGGAGCCGGGGCAGCGTCACATCTCCGTAGAGAGTATGAAATTCCACCCGGTCTGCATAACTGGTCGCCGTGATTTGAGCGTCATTCAATAAACTTTCATACAACCCATGATCCAGATTTCTTTCGGCAAGAGCATCGAATTGGACTGCCAGAACATGCGTTTGCAGTTCTTTCAGGTTTCTGTCGCTCATGGAACTGTTCTTCAGCTCCATGACCTTCTGCAAAAGCTGATTGCGCCGTTCCCTGTTGCGTGCCAGCAGATTTCGCAACTGTTCCGCTGTAGCAAGACCATCCAGAAACATTTCATGAAGCTGTTCCTCCTTCGTTGCCAGATTTTTCAACTCCACATCATATTCCGCCAGTCTCTTTTTCTCCTTCAGCACTTCCGAAGCCTTGCGAAAGCGCTCAATCAACGCAATGGAAAGCAGCGGATAGATGGCATCATAAAGAGCGGGTTCTCCACGGGAACCGGACTCAAAACGAATCCGGCTGTTACGGCAATCCGCATGATTCCGGTCAAGTGTCTGTTTATTGCACGTATAATAAATTTTTCCATGTTCCAGCAGACAGATCAATTTTCCTCCGCATTCCCCGCAGTAAAGTCGGCCGGATAAAGGAAGCCAGTGTTTCTTTGCTTTTACATGATATTTCGCACGCTTCTGCGAAATGATTTTCTGAACCTCCTGCCACTGTTCGAATGAAATAAACTCCTGACCGGTAATCTGCACATTTTTGATTAATTCGCCCTGGCTGTTATACTGATAGCCGCAATAAATCGGTTGTTTTGCAATGGCATAGATGGAACTTTCATAGAAAAAGATCTCTTTCCCCCAGCGTTCGTTGCAATCACGGATGATGGCACGGTAAGGACGATAGGCGCAGATGTTGTCGTAGACGAAGCGGATGATTTCAACCCATTCGGGAATCACTTCAATTTTTCCGTTGCCGAGGTAGCGAATGCCATACATTTTCGCATCGCTGCAAAGTCGGCCGCTGTCTTTCTTGATCCGAAAAGCGTTGATGCTGTTCTGCCGCTTTTTCTGCAAATCCTCATAGAGAATCTGATTTTTGATCAGTGTAATCAACTGCTGATCGAACTTGCTCAAATCAATCGTTCCACCCTGAACCTGCAGAACTTTGACATTGTTTTCCTTGAGAAGCTGATTGATGTGTCCTTCCAGAAAGCTCCCGTTGATCGGACGATACAACCGAGTCAGCTCGTTAACTAATACAAAATCAACCTCGGAAAGTTTGAGCAATACCTGACTCAGCCCCAGACGGAAATCCTTTTTCGTACTTTGTGTGAGACTCCAATTCATATAGGCTTTGTCAAGCCTGGCAATTTCCTCTGCACCAACCGGATAAGTCTCCCCGCTGGTGTTCAGGTCTTTATAAACGCCAATTACCTCAAGTTTTTCTTTTGCCGCCAGCTTCTTGCAGTTGGCAATCTGTGCCTCTACCGACTCTGAAAAATCATCCTTCCCGCTGCTCTGCCGTGCATAGATCAACGCTTTCATTGCTCAATTCTCCTTCCGCTTTTTTTCTTGTCATCGCTAATATACTGCATATAAGTATATTTGACAAGTTATCTTTATCACGATTGCTATTATTGCAATTCTTGCGGGAATACTGCTCCCGGCATTGAACTCCGCAAGAGAAAAAGCCCGTAGCATCGCCTGTCTGTCCAACGAGAAACAGACGGGACTGAGCTGCCAGCTTTACGCAGATCAGAACAACAACCTCCTCTCAATCCAGTTCAACGCCGGAGACGGACCGGATAACTATTACTGGAGCGTCGAAGTCTTCGGATCCCGGAAAGCGATCCCGAAAAGCGCGTTCTGCCCATCTTTTCCGGACGCCGTCAAAGAATCGGACTCCTATGCGAAAACATACGGAATGAGGGGACTTTACACACTGGGAGACACCGTGGACAAAGCCCACGGAAGCCCTGTCGTTTCCGGAGGACTCAGCCATAACAATCCGTTGTTCATCGACTTCCGCAGGCTGAAGCATCCCACCATCTTTCCGATCCTGTTCGACACCATCGGCTGCACCACGGGAACTCCGTCCTGGAGCTTCAACGGGACGGAGCTCAAAGGAATTCATTTCCGTCACGGCGGACGGACAAACTCATGGTATGCGGACGGACATGCCGGAGGAACCGATTTCTATTCCTGCTATACAAAATTTTCCCCGACCGGATACCTTTACACAAACGGCGGGCGCTTCCGCCGCGCCGATTACCGGATCGCATATCCCTGATACACAAACTCCATGAAAGGATTTTTTATGAAACTCCGCCATCTTCTTCTCCTTACGGGTCTGCTTCCGTCCCTTTCCCTTGCCGGACTGGATACCGGACGCGTTCATCTGCACGGATCAATGAAACTGAATAACGCGGAAATCGCATCGGGAGGAAAAGCGGTTTATGCGGCATACCCTCCGGATTCGGATCTCGCCGGAAAAGTCGTGACATTCGACCTGGAAGGGAAAGCCAATGCATGGGAAACACGGGAAATCTCGGTCATCCCGGAAAAAGACGGCATCATTTCCGTTCAATTCTTCGCGCCGCACCCGAAAGGAAGACAATTCATATACGGAACGTTCTATGACAACATCTCATGGAACGGCTCTCTTCTTCCGAACGGGAATTTCGAACAGGGTGGATCGGGATGGAAAGTCCGCAACTATCCGGGAGGCGAGCAGTATCCGGCAAGAATCATCACCGACCGGGGGATCGTAAAATACGGGAAACAGTGCGTTCTGACATCCAGCGTCTCCCGCGCGGTTTTCACGCTCAAGGTAAAACAGGGAGTCCCGGTGAAGCTGACGTTCCGGCACTGTTACGCCGGACCGCTGAACGTCGGAACCGATGTAACGCCAGTGGAACTGCGCCCCTATGCGAACCGCGATTATACCGATGCAACGGCGATGGACGGAAAAGGGGGATGGTCCGACCAGGGACCGGACGACGACCTGCACGGTTTCGATCCGTCACTCGTTTCCTTTGGCGGAATGGAATTCTCAATGATTGATCCCCAGAAAAACGAAGGAAATGCCATTCTGACATTTGACTCCCGTTATTGCCGGACCGGTCTGAAAGAAGTGAAAATCCATTTCCGGGAATCCCAACCGAAACAGCGATTCTTTTATCTGCTCCACACCTCCTGCTGGACGCCGGCGAAAACGGCGGTCGGAACCGTGAAATTCCATTTTGCGGACGGACTGAACGCGGAATATGAACTCCGTTCCGGGCGTGATGTCGCTGACTGGATTTCCTCTTCCGGCGCGTCAAACGCAAAAAAGGTATACGAAGCACCGACGAAAAACAGAAAAGGCGGTCTTTTTCTCTCCCGTTTCACGCTTCCCGGAAAACCGGTCTCCGCAATTTCGTTTTCCTCGACGGGAAAAGCGGTCTGGATCATCGCCGCGGCAAGTTTTTCTTCCCGCGAAGTCAGCACCGGGATGAACGAGTTCAAACCGGATGCCGCATGGAAGCCCTGCGATTTCCCAAGCCTTCCGGTTGAAAAAGACTCCGCGATCGACTTCAGCCGCTTCATCGAACCGGGCCCCTCCGGAAAATACGGGCGAGTCCGTTTTTCTCCGAACGGCGGAATTGAATTTGAAAAACTTCCCGGCGTCGAACAGCGCTTCTTCGGATACGGCGAATGGAGCTGCGATAAACTTTACCGGATCGGAGAACGGAAAAAAATCAAAAGAGACCGTACCAAAGATATACCGTTGTTTTTCCGGCTCCTGCGCAGGCAGGGCTACAACTCCCTGAGGATCGGTTCCATCCCGGACAACCGCGATATGAAAAATCTCAAATACGACGTAAAATGGCTTGATTTCATGGACTACTTTACGGCGGAAGGCAAAAAACAGGGAATCTATTTCTATGTGAACCTGAACTACGGATCGCTCGGCAAGCGGTACCGGACAAGTCAGGATGTCCTCGAAGGGCGTTTCCGTTTCATCATCGGCGATCCGGCGGTCCGGGAAAGCTGGAAACATCTGGCAAAAGAACTGCTGGATCACGTCAATCCCTATACAGGCACGGCCTGGAAAGAAGAACCGTCCGTGATCTGTCTGGAATTCAGCAATGAACTGGAACTCGGAATCCATTATTATGCACGCCTCCCGGAGCACCTGAAACAGCAGTTGCTCGAACGATGGCACCGGTACCTCGGAGCGAAATACGGTTCGCTGGATGCAGTGAAAAAAGCATGGGGCGCAACCGGAACGGCAAAAGCGGTGACAGACCTCGAATACCCGCAAAACTACTGGGTCGACAATCAGGAAAACCGGGACTGGAATGAGTTTCTGACCGACTGTCTTTCTGAGGCTCAGCTCTGGTGCGCCTCCGAACTCCGCAAAATGGGTTGGAAAGGGCTCGTCACACAATACAACTGCGGGAAACAGATCCGTCACAGCCGGTTGCGTGCGGAATGTTGTGATGCCGTTTCCATGAACACCTATTTCAACCATCCCCGCGGCGGCTGGGGCGGAGCCGGAACTCAATATATGCAAAACAGCGCCATCGAATCGGCGGTTCCCCACTATCTGACGGTCTCCGCCTCCCGCCTTTCAAACAGACCGATCTTCATCACGGAGCACAATCACTGTTACCCGAACCAGTTTCAGTACGAAAACGGGCTCACGTTCCCCGCTTATGCCGCGCTTCAGAATTTCAGCGGACTGTACATTCACAGCGAAGCCGTATTTCTGGACCGGAATCCGGATCTGATTTACAATCCGCCTTCCATGCCGGATCCGTTCCGGGTATACGATTCGCCGCTCCACCGTGCGAATGAATTCCTCGGAGCGTGTCTTTTCGCACGCGGCGACGTCCGCCGTTCGCAAAACAGAATCGACCTGGCATACGATACCGCCTGGCTGCGGAACTGCCCGCCGGATGCGGCAGTGAATACGGAACAGTCGAAACTGTCGCTTCTGACCGGCTTCGGACTCCGGGTCACCGATCTTCCATTCCAAAGCAAATCCGCATTCCGGATCCGGGAGAAGACAGCGGAATTGACCCTGGCTCCCGCCGGCGGATCGCAGGCAAAAATGGAACTCTTTTTCAGCGAAGTCGGTTCCGCGGGGAAAAACACATTCTCTTTGAAGCAAACGGTCGCCCGCATGAGGAGATCCGGCATTCTTCCCGCAGGGAACCGGACGGATACCGATGCGGCAATCTTCGAAAGCGATACCGGCGAACTGCTTTTGGACCAGTCCGGCTGTTCCATGACCGTGACAACACCGATGACGGAAGGCTCCGCGCAGCCTGCGGGAAACACCGGACGCATCCATGTGTTGGAGATCCTTGAACGCAGTATAAATTCAACGGTCGCCCTGACCTCTGTTGACGGGAACCCTCTGACGGACTCCGGACGGATGGTGCTTGTCATCGCCACGGAGCAGGCTGCCACCGGAATGAAAATGACCTCCGACCGCACGACCGTTCTGAACCCGGGCCGTTATCCGGTGCTGATGCGCACGGGAAAATTCCGGCTCCGTCTGGCACTTGCAAATGGAAAATATACGCTGTATCCCCTTTCCGTCAACGGAATCCGCCGTGTCCCTCTGCCTATGAAACGGGAGGGAAAAAGCTGGATCGCGGAAATCGACACCGCCGCGCTGCCAAACGGACCTACACCATTTTTCGAACTCATAAGAAAATAAGATTCCTGTCGGAACAGCCGATCCCCGACGCCTTGCACCGGGGAACTTACTCTTCCCCGGTCAAGCCCCGTTGGAATAAATCTTCTCTGTCACCGGCCCCGCTGTCAATTCCGGAACAAATCCGCATTTTCCGCCAACGGGCGATCTCTTCAGAAAATACCAGCTCCCCGCCGGATGAACTCAAAAACGGATGAGAACAATTCCACCGGAAATCGCGTGCTCATAGTGAAACAATTCCGGAGGAAGCGGTTTCCTCTTCAAATCCCGCATCGTAATGTACACCAGACGGCGGGGATACTTTTCCGCAGCCAGTTCCGTCAGAGCCCTGTCCGGATAATATCTTCCCGCATATTCCGGATAATTCTTGAAGCCGTATTCAAATTCACCCCATTTCCCCAGAATGATCAAGTCTGAACGTTTAAGTTTCCATGCAACGGCGGCAGCTTCACCCCGTCCTGTCACGACAATATCCTCGGGAGCCACCGGAATTTTATTCAGGCACTCAGTCAGACCGATTTCCGTCATCTTGTCTCCGAACAATACCGCCGGGATGGAGAAAATCCCCAAAAGGATAATCGGACATAATCCCAAAAAAGAGAATCGGAGTGTAGAAAAAATCCTTGTTCCGGACTGCAGAAGCAGTATGCCGTATCCAAGCGAACAAACACTGAAAAGCCACGGGAAAGGATTGAATTCCGGGAACGGGGAAGGAATCCGGGGAACAAACAGCAAAATGCTCATGCCGATCAGACAGCTCCCCCCGACCGTCACCCACAGGGCACCCCAGAACCGCCGTAACACATTCATTGTTTTCTCTGCGGAACGCGGACGAATCCGCAGTGCATGGCGAAACGCTATCGCCGTCAAAGCAGCCAACGGCAGAAAACAAGGCAGAATGTAAGTGCCGAGTTTACAGCTGGAAACGGAAAAAAACAAAAACGGCAAAACGGTCCAGCACAGCAGAAAACGCAGAAATGAGGAATGAAGCCAACGCCGTGCGATTCCCCGCCATGCGACGAACCACAACAGTCCGGCAGGCATCATCCCGCCCAGCAGAACCGGCAGGAAATACCAGAATGGCTGCGGCTTACGGTCATAAGTATGACTGAAAAAACGATTGACATGCTCCTCAAAAAAGAAATAACGCCAAAAATCAGGCTCCGCCTGATGAACAGCCAATGACCACGGCAGAACAACGGCAAGCATGACAAGCAATGGAATCCACGGAAAAAGAAAAAGTTTTCTCCACTCTTTCTGCCATATCAGAAATGGAACCGCGACTATAACCGGAACGGCGATCGCAAGAAATCCTTTAATGAGAAACGCAACGCCTGCGAATGCCCCCGCCGCAATCAGCCAGCAGAAAACATATCGTCTTTCCGAAGAACTCCACGCAAAATAAAACGCCATGATACTCAGACTGAGCATACAGGTCAGCTGACTGTCCAGCACGGCAAACGTGCCGACTCCGAAAACCAGACCGGAACACAAATAAATGCCCGCAGCCAAACCGGGCAGAAATGGATCACGGCTGTACCGGTACATCAGAAAATAGAGAAATGCCGCCGTCAATAAAACACCCAAGACGGACGGCAGCCGCAGCGCGAAAGCATTTTCCCCGAATAAAGCAAAACAAACCGCCGTCATCTGATAGCCGGTCGCGGGTTTCTCAAAATAACGGACGCCGTTCAGACGGGGAACGATCCAGTCTCCGGAACTCAGCATCTCCCGCGGAATCTCGGCATAGCGGAATTCATCCGGGCGGATCAACGGGCGGATTCCAAGCGGCAGAAGATAGGTACACAGAAAAAAAAGAGACAAAAGCACCAGCATGTGCCGATGAATTTTACAAAAAGGATGTGTCGTCATACAGGAAATTCCCAAAATGTGATGGATTTCATTTGCTTCCAGTCAATAGACCGCGAAAGAGGTTTCTATCATTCAAAACAGAACATCTTCATAACCCTGCTCCTTACTTTGATGGATGAATCTTAAAAAACGGAATTCCGCTTTCATCCGTCAATATAGAAGCGGTATCTTATGGGAATATGATAAAAAAATTAAAACACGTTCATCTTTCCGCATTTTTCGGGAAATGAACGGTAAAAGAACTGCCTTTTCCGGCAGTACTGTCAAGAACGACAAATCCGCCGTGAGCCACGGCAACAGCTTGAACCATAGCCAGTCCCAAACCATTGCCGGGAAGATTCCGGCTCGTATCAGCACGGTAAAACCGCTTGAAGACCTTTCCGCACTCCTCTTTGGAAATGCCGCAGCCGGTATCGGAAACCGTGAGGAGAATTTCACCGGACGTATCAGAAATCCCAGCCATGACCGAACCGCCTTCCGGAGTAAACTTCACGGCATTGTCCAGCAAATTGCCAATCAGCTGCTGAATGCGTGCCGGATCCGCATAAAGAATGACCGGTTCCGTCGGAAGCTCAATGGAAAGAGTCTGTTGTTTCTGTTCCGCCAACATCCGGAAAAGCTCGGCGGAACGTTGAAGCAGCGCTCCGAGATCGAATGCTTTCTTATGAAGAATCCCTGCGCCGGATTCCGTCTTGGCAATATTGAGCATCTGATTGATAAGCGCCTGCATTCTGCGGCAGTCTTCCGTATTGTCCCCCAGGACAGTTAATAGTTTTTCCCGGGAAGGATGTCCCATTGCCGCGACTTCGGAACGCCCGATGATCCGGGTAAGAGGCGTCCGTAAATCATGAACAATATCATCGGCAAAGGTTCGCAGTTCCTGCATCAGCATTTCCGTATTCTGTGTCATTTCATTAAAGCTGGCAATCAACCGGTCGGTTTCCAGACATTCCGACTCGGCGGGGACACGACAGGAATAATCGCCGTTCGCAATTCTGGCGGCAGCCCGCCCGACATTTTCTATGCCGCGGGTCATACGGCAGGCAATCCACCATCCGCCCAGAACACTCAGGGCAAGAACCGCCAGTCCGGTAACCAGCAAGGCATTGACAATCTTCTCAAGGTTCTCATCCGCCGCATGCTGATTAAGCCCGACCACCAGCAGATTGCCGTCCAAAAGCTGCCGGTATGCCATCCGGATTCTCCAACGCGCGCCTTGCAAATTGGAATACTGAATATGTGCGGATTGCCGGTTGTAAGGATAGTTCCGGAAACTTCTGAAATCATTTTTAGAAAACGGGGATCTTGCCAGCAGCTTCCCGTTTTTATCAAACAGCAGAAAATAAATCCGGTTTCCCTCCCCGTAGGATTCACGGGTAAATTTCCGAGCAAAAACGGCAGAGCGGTCAGATCGCCCGATCCTTGTTTTCTCCACGCTGCCGGTTTCAGCATTCATTGCGAGCTGCCAGACGTTCCCGTCATGAGTACCGAACAACGTATATGCCTGTGTATCCACTTTACGGAACGCAAGAAACAGTTGAAACCCGCCCATTTCACCGGCAATCCGCTGAAATACCGCTTTCGGGATTTTTCTGACCTTCTGCACCGGAAGCTGATCAGGAGCAAACTCCTTTCCGGTAAGATATTCATATTCACATTCACAGAAAATCCCGTTCAGCCGACGATCCGCACTCTCCTGATTTCCAATGTACAAATAGAGACATACGATCCCGAAAACAACGGCAAAGGAAAGAGTCAGCAGCCCGCCGTAAAGAACCGCCGTCTGCGCTTTCAAGGAATGAAACAGCCGATACCTACTCCAGAACATAACCAAAACCCCGGACAGTCCGGATCATCTTCTTTTCAAACGGCTTGTCGATCTTATCACGCAAACGGAAAATTCCAGCCTCCACGATATTGCTTTGCGAGTCGAAGTGATATTCCCATACACGTTCCAGAATCGTGGTTTTCGAGACAACCCGTCCATGATTGCGCACCAGATACTCAAGAAGCTGAAATTCGAGCGGCTGAAGATTGATCGCCTGCCCTGCACGGGTCACGGTCCGGCGCAGCAGGTCCATTTCCAGATCTCCGACTGCAAGTACGGTCGGTTCCGAAGCAAGGGAAGCCCGGCGCAGCAGCGCTTGAATCCGGGCAAGAAGCTCCGCGAAAGAAAACGGTTTCGCCAGATAATCATCCCCGCCTCTTTCCAGTCCGCTGATTTTACTGTCTACCGAATCCTTGGCGCTCAGCACAATAACGGGCATATTATTTTTTGCCGCCCGGATCCCGTCAATAACGGAAAGTCCATCGAGTTTGGGAAGCATAATATCCACCACGGCAAGATCAAAGGATTCTGACTTTGCCTTCAGCAGCCCATCCAGTCCATCCGATGCGCAGCAAGTGCGGAATCCGGCGTCCTGCAACCCTCCCGCAATGAATTCCGCGGTCTGCCGGTCGTCTTCAATAATTAAAATTCTCATCAAATCCCCCTTCCATCAATAATAACACAATACTATAACACGGAAACATGCTTTTTTCTATCAATACATATCACAATTAACCGAATTCAAACAAATTCCGGATTATTCTTTGCAAAAATATTTCATTGATCGCTTTGAGAAGCAGAACCTTCCAGGAGCAAATGATGGTCGGCATAACAATGTCCATTGCCGCCGTTCTGCTTCCGCCGTACAATCCAGCACTCGCCCTTTCCGGGAAATCCCGATATGACGCGTTTTTCCGGAAGACCGTGATGCAAATAAAAATAAACCGCTCCGCGAGTCCGTTCCAGAGGATTCACCAGAAACAAGTTTCTTCCCTGTTTCTCCAGTCCGGCACAATGCTCAAACAGGGGACGGAGAGAATTTTTCCGGGCTCCATAAAGCGCGGCAGCAATATCGACGCCGATTACCGCAACAGTCGCAGCAAGCAGAAATATGATACCCGTTCTCCGCCGCAGGAAAATGTCCCGGTATGGTTTCACCACACCCGGCAGATGCCAAAGACACCATCCGGTCAAAAGAGCGGCAGGAGCGTAGAGCGGAAGCAGATAGACAATCCGTTTCCCGGATGCACAGCACAACAGCCCGAATGGAACAAGAACCGCAAGAGCCGGAAACAGAAGTTCCCGGTTTTCAGACCGGTAAATCCGGCGAGCCCCTGCGGTCAGGGCAAACAGCAGGACCGGCAGCCACGGCAGGAACAGGGACGGAAGTTTTATGAAATAATAGGATAAAGCCCCCGCATGGTCCGGCTGACTTCCGGTGAAACGTCCAAAGTTGTTGACCCAGAAAGCGGTATGAAACACCGCATATCCTTTCAGGAGCCATAAGGCGCCATACCAGATTCCGGCAGCGCCGAACGCCAGAACCACACCTGCAAACAATGCGGCATAGCGTTTCCAACGGAATTTCCGGGCAGAAAAATCCGCCGCGACCAGCCAGGAGCCGATCGCGGCTCCGGGCAGAACGAGTCCGACAAGTCCTTTCGTATAGATCCCTCCGGCAAGCCCGGCAATAAAAAGCACCCCGTATCCGAATTTATGTTTCAATTCACCGGCTCTCATCATGGCATAAAAGGCGAAAAGACTCAATTCAATAAAAAATGCCAACAGCATATCCACGCGGCAGGTACGGCTTTCGGCAAAAAACTGCGCGCTGAACAAAAGTACGATTCCGGAACAAAATGCTTCCGGAATGAAAAATTTCAGCTTTCGGGCAAAGGCAAAAGTCAGCAGAACCATCCCGAACGCGGCGACGAGAGATGGAAATTTCGCGGCGAAGTCGCAAATCCCGAACAGGGAATAAGCACAGGCAATCATCCAGTAATACAACGGCGGATACTCCAGAAATGGAGCCCCGTTCAACGACGGAACAAGAAAGTTCCTGTTCAGGAACATTTCTGCGGCAATACCGGCGACACGGGTCTCATCCCCCGATTCAATTTCCCGAACCCCCATTCCTGCGAACAGGGCAAACAGAGCCACTCCCGCCAGCAGGATTACGGCTCCACGGCGATTTCTTCTTTCATACATCTTGTGGTCCTCATCAGCATTTTACAGAAAATTTAACTCCCGATATTCAGCTGAGCGTTGCCGGCAAATTAAATTTTGTTCATGATTCCTGCCGCATAAAAATTTTGCAGAGACCTCCCGCATGTTCGTTTTGTGCATAAAGTTGTTTGATTCCTATATTTGATTTTCCGGTTCCGGGTATATATTTCTTCCCATACACCGGAACAACACCGGAACAATCAAAAAAGGAAAACCGAAATGAAACAGTCTCAACTCGGCGCACAGCTTTTCAGCTTCCGCGAATTCATCAAAACTCCGGAAGACGTCCGGACCACGTTGAAAAAAATCAGAGACATGGGCTACGAAGCAGTCCAGCTTTCAAGCTCCATCTGCCCCATGCCGAACGCCGAACTCGCCGGTATTCTCAAGGAAAACGGGCTCAATCCCTGTTCCAGCCACGACCCGGCAAATAAGATTCTGGAAACGCCGGACGCAGTCGCCACACGGCTCCGGGAACTCGGCTGTCCCCATTGCGCCGTTCCGTTGCCCCCGTACACATTCCCCGCCTCGGAAGAGGAAGTTGTCGCTCTGGCAAAAAAGATCAACGAAGCGGCACTTGTCATGCGCAAGTACGGTGTCACCCTTTCCTATCACAACCACAGCCACGAATTCCAGCGTTTCAACGGCAAAAGCATGCTTGACCTCATCTATGCCAATGCACCCGATATTCAGGCGGAGCTCGATACGTTCTGGGTACAGCGCGGTGGCGGCAATCCCGAACGCTGGATTCTCCGTTTCCCCGGTAAAACCGACGTTCTCCATATCAAGGACTACGGCATCGTTCCGGGCAACGACATCGTCATGCGCCCCATCGGCGACGGCGGTCTCGACTGGAGCAACATCCTCGCCGCCGCGGAACAGTGCGGAGTCAAATACTACGTCGTCGAACATGACGGCAACTGTCCCGATCCGTTTGAATCGTTCCGCCGGAGCGCGGAGTTTCTGCTGAACAATTACATCAGATAAGGAAGACACTGTCATGAAAAAGATCAAAGTAACCATCTGGAATGAGTTCGTTCATGAACGGAGCGAAGGCAAACTCGGCGATTACGTCCGGCAGATTTATCCGGACGGCATCCACAACTGCCTGAAAACTGCTCTTCAGGCGGATGACCTCGAACTGCGCGCCGTCTCTCTCGACATGCCTGAACAGGGGCTTCCCGACCCCCTGCTCAACGACACCGATGTGCTCGTCTGGTGGGGACACTGCGCGCATGGGCAGGTTGAAGATTCTCTGGTGGACCGCATTCAGTACCGTGTTCTGCACGGAATGGGGCTGATCGTTCTGCACTCCGGTCACATGTCCAAGATCTTCCGCCGCATGATGGGAACCGCATGCCGTCTGCGCTGGCGTGAGGTGGGCGAAAAAGAACGTCTCTGGGTTGTCGATCCGACTCATCCGGTCGCACAGGGGCTGCCGGAAACCTTCGTCGTTCCCCACTCGGAAATGTACGGCGAACGTTTCGATATTCCCGACGACGGAAAAATTGTATTCATGTCCTGGTATGAAGGCGGGAACGTCTTCCGCAGCGGCGTCGCGTTCCAGCGCGACTACGGGAAAATCTTCTATTTCTCGCCCGGACACGAAACCTACCCGATTTACCACGACGCCAATATCCAGAAAGTCCTTGCCAACGCGATCCGCTGGGCGGCACCTGTGAACGGCGTTCTGGAAGACCGCGTCACCCCTCAGCCGGAAGCGCCGGAAACGATCGTATCGGAAAACCCGATGCAGGCGCTCGACACCTCGGAAATTCACAAGATTCAATAACGGAAGGATATGGAATCATGGCGGAAAAACTGAAAGTCGGAATTGTCGGAATCGGACGCATCGGCGGCAATCACGCATCGGAAATCGGCGGAATGCCCGATAAATTCGAACTTGTCGCCTGTGCGGACAACGATCCCGAACGTCTCACGAAAGATCTCCCGGAACAGCTGAAAAACGCGGCGAAATACAACTCGCTCGAAGAAATGCTTCAGCATCCCGGTCTCGACATGGTGACCATTGCGGTCCGCCACCCGGACCACGTTCCGATGGCGATCAAAATTCTGGAAGCGGGAAAGATCGCAGTCGTTGAAAAACCGGTCGCAACCAGCGTCGCCGAAATGGAAGCAATGCTGGAAGTGGCGAAACGGCATCCGCACAAGCTCTTTCTCCGGCACAACCGCCGTTTTGAAGCGCCGTTTGTCAAGGTCCGCGAACTGATAAATTCAGGACTGATCGGCGAAGTCCAGTACATCAAGCTCTACCGCAGCGTCGGATTCTGCCGCCGCAACGACTGGATGACCATGACCGATTACTACGGCGGTCTGCTTTCCAACTGGGGACCGCATCTCATCGACCAGGCTCTCCGGCTGCTCGACTCCCCTGTCGTGGACCTTTGGGCGGACGTCCGCCGCGTCGTCTCCATCGGCGACGGCGACGACCTGTTCAAAATCCTTCTCAAAGCGGAAAACGGACGCCTTGCGGATATTGAAGTCACCGGAGCCAACACCATGCCGGGGCGTGAAATGGAAATCATCGGCTCCCGCGGAACGATCGTTTACAACGAGGGAAAACTGACCGCCCGCTATATTGATCCCTCCGTGGAGTTGAAAGACCTGAAACCGCATCCGGAGAATCCGCCGAAGCGGTACGGCAACTTTGATGAAACACTCTATTTCGTCAATGCGGAATACCAGTGTCCGGACATTCATCAATCCGTCCTCTGGACCTATCTGTACAACGAAGTCACCAAAGGCATTCCCTCCCCCATCAAACTGGAAGAGGGACTCGAAACGGTCCGTATCACGGAGGAAGCATTCCGGAAAAGCGGATTCGAACCGATCAAACGGTTCAAATCCAAACTCTGACCGGTCCATAACAACCAACCGGGAACGCCGGATCAGCGGCGTTCCCGAACTGTTGATAAAGTCCTCAAGACGTATAATATCTTGAGGACTTTATTACATTTTACAAATGGGAAATCCCTTTTTGTCCGTTTCCTCTTTTTCCCGATCAGGAATTGCCATATTGAACATTCACCGGAGTTTCCGGCATTTTACGACGATGGAACGCTTGAATTCCGGAAGAACACACCATCCGTCATTGACAACGGCCGATTCCGTCCGGTCCTCCCACGGAAGATAACAGGAACACTCTTCTCCGGCGGCGGGAATGCGTTCCCCCGTCACCGGTTCCGGCGGACAGTGCCCGGCAAGTTCGCTCCGCCAGTCGTTCTTTTTGTCCCGGCACCAAAGCAGATCCACAGTCCTGCCGCGCAGGCCATACACACGCAGACGATGCGTCTCCGTATGGAACGGGACAAACCGTTCCGCAACGGGGTCGATCCCCTCCACCGCTTTTGCGAACCGCGCGAAATGATACCAGAGTCCGTACCGGGAAAGATAGATATGATCCCAATGCCACGGCTGTCCGCACCCGGCGCTCCCGGCAAAAAACGGAGCGAACAGCATATCATGCAGCAATGTCCCTTCACGGTCCGAGTCGTAGAGTCCGGAATAACGGGCATGGTTGGCTTCCACGGCTCCGGCTTCCGCAAGGATCGCAGGAACAGCGGGATTACGGTCGTGCAATTCCCGGATGCAGTCGGCGCAGAGAACATCCATCGCTCCGCGGCAGACGTCCATTTCCGCTCCGGGATCAAGATAGCGGTGCGCCTGCAGAAATCCGTTATCACGGACCGCGGCAAGATAATCATAAATCTGATATGCGGTCGTTCCGGAGAAACTGCCGAGATTCTGAACGATCATCTGACGCGGGAAAATCTTCTGCAGTTCCCCGATCATGTAATCGCTCCACGGACCGACATCGCGGATCGTGCCGATGCAGTTGATCTCGTTCCAGAGCTCCCACGCGATCACGGCGGGAGACTCCCCGAATCCCTGTTCCGCAAGATAGCGGGCTTTGTCAAGATATGCCTTCCGGCACTCCGGAGAGTTCAGATATTCCCGCATCGTCGAAGCGAGTCCCGCATAAAGCGGCTTATGGAACCTGACCACACCGGGAAAAGATTCCGTCTCCGTCCGCCCCGCAATGGAACGGAAATGTTCCAGCGTGAATTTGATGCGGAGACCGAGACGTTCCGCAAGTTCCACGACATAACGGATATGCGCCGCCGCTTTTTCATCGTATTCGCCGATCCGCTCCGGCATGACGTCAAAAAACGGCACACCAAGCCAGATCCGTATGAAGTTGCCGCCGTTCGCCGCAAAATCCGTCATCCACTCATGATACGTTTCAAGAACCGTTTCTTCCGGAACCCGTTCCGAATCCCGGAAAAAACAGAGATTGCAGCCGATGGGAAGATACGTCTTTCCCGTCTCGTCCTCCAGATAGCGCGGATTCGTTCCGCTCACTCTTATCCGTTTCCGCATACCGTAAAATCCTCCGTTTTTCATGAATTATAACGCAATTTCCGGAAAAAAGCAATCCCCGGGACGGGAAAGTCCGTGCATATTTTTGCATCAGCAGATTGAAAAACTGCAATGCCGGATTATATTGATTCAAAAACGGGAGAAGTGCGGTGAAACTGGTCAATGAACGGGATGTTGCACGGATGGCAAACGTTTCACAGTCCACCGTTTCGCGCGTCATGACTTCCGATCCCCGGATCAGCAGCGATACCCGGCGCAAAGTTCTTGCCGCCGCACGGGAACTCGGCTACGACATGCGGTCGGCAACCGGACGATGGAGCGTCGGCGTGCTGATCGGGTACCGACCCGGCGATGCAAACGGCTATTACACCGGGGTCTTCAACGCCGTCTTTCAGGAACTCGAACGGCGCGGGCTCCGCATGGAACCGATCTGGCGCACACTGACCGCGGAAGTCCGCCCGATCCGCGGACTCCTCGTGCTCTCCCATCCGCCGCCGGAAACACTGGCTGCCGCCTATCCGCTGCCGGTCGTCCGCCTGAACGGGCCATCCAGTCATCTGCACAATATCTGTTCAGTCAATCAGGACAGCTATAAAGGCTCCGAAATGGCTGTCCGGCACCTGCGGCAGCTCGGACACCGCGACATCCGTTACGTCTCTCTGGAAGGCGTGGAACGGGAAACCCGCAAAACGACCGGACGCTGGCAGGGCTTTCTGGAAGCCATGCGGGAACTCGGCTGTCCCGCCCCTGAACGGCAGGGAATCTTTTTCTCCGGTCTCGGCGGAACACCGCAGGATCAGCTGACGGAAGCGATCCGGCGGGCAGTCCGGCAGGGATGTACCGCGCTGATCTGCGTCAACTCGCAATATACGCTGAAAGTCAACGCCGCGCTCCATTCGCTCGGAATCCGCGTTCCGGAGGAACTTTCGGTGATCGACTGGGAATTTGAGGGCGTTTCGGAATGTCTGGATCCGCCAAGAACCACAATCGCGGCAGACTACCCGAAACTTGCAGCAGAGGCAATGGACCTGCTCTGCGAAATGATCGAACAGCATAAAACCCCGCCGGACCGGATGGTCATGCCTCATCTGATCCTCCGGCAAAGCACCGCCGCAGCAAACCATTCAGGAAAAGGAAAGAAACAATGAGAACCGTTCTGGAACGTCTGCTTGATTATACCGCATTCGATACGCAGTCCGATGAAACCACCGGCACCCATCCGTCCACAGCAAAGCAACGCGTGCTTGCAGAACATCTTGCAGAAGAACTGCGCCGGCTCGGAGCCGCAGAGATTCAGGTGACGGAACACTCGTATGTTTACGCACGGCTCGCCGCAACGGAAGGATGCGAAGCCGCGCCCGCACTCGGATTCATCGCACATCTCGACACCTCCGACGCCGCCTCCGGAGCCGGTGTAAAGCCGCAGATTGTGCGCTGCTGGGACGGTTCGCCGATCCCTCTCGGCAGCTCCGGACTCGCGCTTGATCCGGCACTGTACCCGTTCATGAAAAATCTCATCGGGCATACATTGGTCACAACGGACGGCACGACCCTGCTCGGCGCCGACGACAAGGCCGGAATCGCCGAGATCATGACCGCGCTGGAAACCATACAGACCCGGAACCTCCCCCACGGTCCGCTCCGCATCGCATTCACGCCGGATGAGGAAATCGGCGAGGGACCCGATTTCTTCGACGTTCCCGGTTTCAACGCCGCATTCGCCTACACGATGGACGGCGGAGCGGCGAACGAAATCGAGTATCAGAACTTCAACGCCGCCGCAGTCCGCGTAACGATCCGCGGACGCTCCGTACATCCCGGTTCGGCAAAAGATATTATGATCAACGCGCAGAAAATCGCATTTGAATTCGATTCCATGCTGCCCCCGGACGAGGTCCCCGCCCGGACCGACGGTTTTCAGGGGTTCTATCATCTGGTAAAAAGCACGGGAACGGTGGGATCCGCGGAACTGAACTACATTCTGCGGGATCACGATGCAGACTCTTTCGAACGCAGAAAAGTCAGGATCCGTCAGATCTCCGATGCTCTGAATGCCCGCTACGGCGCGGGAACGGTCACGGCGGAAATCCGGGATCAGTACCGCAATATGGAAGAGATCATCCGCAGGCATCCGTTTCTGATCGAACTGGCGGAGAACGCAATGCGGTCCGCCGGACTGGAGCCGGAAATCGTCCCGATCCGCGGTGGAACCGACGGTGCCCGGCTCTCATTCATGGGTCTGCCCTGTCCGAACCTCGGAACCGGAGGTTACAACTATCATGGAGAAAGCGAATTTGCAGACGTAGAAGGCATGGAAGCCGCAGTCCGCACAATCCTGAATCTCGTAACCGCTTTTTCCGCGCGGACCTGATACAAAAATTTTCCGTTATTTCTGTAAAAACGATTCGATTTTCCGGAAAAACGGAGTATCTTATTTCTGAATGTCAAAGTTATTGCGATTATCAGGAAGGAGAACCTTGCAATCATGCTGATCACAAGCGTCAAGAACCCGAAAATCAAACGGGTCTGCGCATTGCGCGAACGGAGAGAACGCGACCGGGAAGGCGTAACCGTCCTCGAAGGCTACCGCGAACTTTCCCGGTCGATGGATGCCGGAATCAAACTGACGGAACTTTATCACTGCCCCGATCTGTACCTCGGCGAACACGAGGGCGAACTCATCGCGCGTGCAGCCGCCCAGGGCGCGGAAATCTACGAAACGACTTCCGATGCTCTCGTCAAAATGGCATACCGGGACCGTCCCGAAGGACTCATTGCGCTTGCCGCGATGAAACACAAGGGACTCGATGAAATGCCCGTCGTTCCCAACGGTCTCTACCTGGTCGCCGAAACGATCGAAAAACCGGGCAATCTCGGTTCCATGCTCCGCAGTGCGGACGCCGTCGGCGCAACCGGAATGATCATCTGCAACCGCCAGACAGACGTATTCAATCCCAACTGCATCCGTGCAAGCACTGGCGCGATCTTTTCCGTTCCTCTTGCAGAAACCAGCAGCGAAGAAGCGGTCGAATGGTTCCGGAAACACAATATCCGAACCCTTGCCGCAAGCCCTCACTCTCATGAAACCTATACGGAAGTGGATATGACGCAGGGCATCGCAATCGTTGTCGGAGCGGAACAGTACGGACTGACCGATTACTGGATGAACAACGCCGACATCGGGGTCGTGATCCCGATGCTCGGACGCATGGATTCCCTCAACGTCGCCACCGCGGCGACAATCCTTCTTTATGAAGCCGCACGGCAGAGAAACTGGAAAGCCTCACGGGCATAACTCTTGGAACTTAGATTCATGAAAACGACTCAGCAACTCAAATCCGGATGGAAATTCTGTCTGGCCGCATCCGACGCACCCGCCGCACCTTCCTTTGACGATTCCGCCTGGCAAACCGTAAACGTTCCACACGACTGGGCGATTTACGGGCCTTTCGATTCCCGGAACGATTTTTACTCCACACGGATCGTTCAGGACGGCGAGACCACCGAAACTCCGCACTACGGCAGAACCGGCGGCCTCCCTCATGCAGGGACCGGATGGTACCGTCTGCGCTTCACTCCCGCCGCAGCCGACCGCGGAAAAGTATTCTTTCTGGAATTCGACGGCGTCATGAGCCGGTCCACAGTATTCGTCAACGGACACGATGCGGGCGGAAGGCCGTACGGCTATTCCTCTTTTCAGCTGGACATCACGCGCTTTCTTGAATTCGGCACGGAAAACGTGATCGCCGTCCGGGTTGCCAATCCGGAACAGGCGTCCCGCTGGTACCCCGGCGCGGGAATCTACCGGGAAGCGCGTCTCGTCATCGCGGAACCCGAACATTTCGACTGGTCCGGTATCTGGGTTTTCGACCGTGAAGCCGATCCGGAACGGAAAACCGCAACAGTCGGTATCAACACCCACTATTCCGGAGAAAACTGCTGCGTGAAGCTGACGGTATCCGACTCTTCCGGTCAAACGCTGTTTGCAACCTCTTTCTCCGGCGAAAAGACGGAATTTCCGCTTTCCGGGCTCAGATTCTGGACTCCCGAAACGCCGGAACTCTACACTTTCCACTTTACTCTTATCCGGGACGGTGAACAGAAAGACGAACAGACCATACGTCACGGCTTCCGGACCGTCCGTTTCGACGCCGGAAACGGAATGTTCCTCAATGGAAAACCATACTACCTGAAAGGTGTCTGTCTCCACCACGATCTCGGCCCGCTCGGCACCGCGTTTTCGCTCCCCGCCCTGAAGCGGCAGTTCACCCTGCTCAAAGGGATCGGCTGCAACGCAATCCGGACATCGCACAATCCGCCGGATCCGCACTTTCTCGACCTCTGCGACACAATGGGATTCGCCGTCCTTGACGAAGCATTCGACGCCTGGACCGAGGGAAAAATCGTCAACGATTACAGCAGCCTCTTCTCCGAATGGAGCGAACGCGACCTCACGGATATGCTTCTCCGGGACCGCAACCACTGTTCCGTCGTCATGTGGAGCATCGGCAACGAGATCAACGAACAGGGGCACCCCGACGGATGGAAAGTCGCCGCCGCCCTGGCGGACATCTGTCATAAAACCGACCCGTTCCGTCCCGTCACCGCCGGTCTGGACCGTCCCGATGCGGCGATCCCGAACAACTTCCCGCCCGCTCTCGACGTCATCGGGTGGAATTACAAACCGCACCGCTACCCGGAATTCCACGAAAAATATCCGCAGATTCCTCAGTTCGGAAGCGAAACGGCATCCACGATCAGCTCGCGCGGAGAATATTTCTTCCCGGTTGAAGCGGGTCCGGAATGGCATCATCACGAAAATATCCAGTGTTCCTCCTACGATCTTGAATTTCCCCCGTGGGCAAGCACTCCGGACCGCGAATTTGAAATGCAGGACGCCTGCCCGTGGATCTTCGGCGAATTCGTCTGGACCGGCTTCGATTATCTCGGAGAACCGACTCCATACAACGCCCACTGGCCCGCCCATGCCTCCTATTTCGGGATTTTCGATCTCGTCGGCCTGCCGAAAGACCGCGCATGGCTCTATGCCGCACGCTGGAACGGAAAACCGGTCCTTCATCTGCTTCCCCACTGGACGTGGCCGGGACGCGAAGGGCTGTCCACACCCGTTCACGTTTACACCAATTACAATTCCGTGGAACTGTTCGTCAACGGAGTTTCCGCCGGAATCCGGACACGGCCCGGTTCAAAATTCCGGCTGACCTGGGACGACGTCACTTATGCTCCCGGAGAACTCTCCGCCGTTGCCCGCGACGCTTCCGGCAAAGAGCTTGCACGGGAAACCGTCCGCACGGCTTCCGCTCCGGCGGAACTTGCGCTCTCCGCTGACCGGACGACGCTCTCCGCAGACGGTGAAGATCTTGCTTTCGTCACCGTTTCCGTTCTGGACCGGAATGGAATCCTTCAGCCGCACGCCGACCATACGATCCGGTTTGAAGTCTCCGGCGCGGGCTCGTTCGCCGCAGCAGGGAACGGCAATTCCGCCTCAACCGAGGATTTTTACGGCGGATATATCAAAGCGTTCCACGGACAATGCGTCTGCATTGTCCGCGCCGGAAACGCCGACGGCATCATCCGGCTGACCGCCTCCGCCGACGGACTCGCGCCCGCGACAATCGAACTGACCGTTTCCGGCAAAGCATGAACAATCCGTTTCCGGACAGCGTGACAACGATCGGGATCGCGGCTCCGTCCAGCGCGGCGGACCGCGGTCAGTATGAGGCGTCCCTAGAGCTTCTCCGCTCGTCCGGAATCCGGACCGTTGAAGGCGAACATCTGTTTACACCCTCGGATGCTCCGCCGTATCTCTCCGCTCCGGACAACGCACGCGCGGACGATTTGAACGATCTGATCCGGAATCCGGAAATCGACCTGATCCTGTGTCTGCGCGGCGGTTACGGCTCCATGCGGATTCTCGACCGGATCGACTGGAAGACCCTGCGGGAACGCAATCTTCCGGTCATCGGATTCAGCGACGTCACGGCGCTTCATCTGGCAATGTTCGCCCGGAAAGCCGGGCTCCCCGTCGCCGGGCAGATGGCGGCGGCGCTCGCCCGTTCCATGCAAAATTCCGTAACGTTCCGCTCATACAGGCGGGCTCTTCACACCGCGCTGCACGGAAAAACGGCGCTGATGGAACAGTACACACTGCCGGAACTCCGTCCCGGCACAGTGGTCGGCGGCCTCGTCCCCGTCAATCTGACTCTGCTGGCGGCTCTCTGCGGCACCCCGTATCTTCCTGACCTGACCGGTAAAATTCTCATTGTGGAGGACATCGGCGAACCGGTCCGCAAACTCGACCGTCATCTCACACAGCTCCGGCTGGCGGGAATCCCGCAAAAACTCGCGGGACTCGTCTTTGCGCAGTTTTCCGACTGCGGAGACGAACCGCAGCGGATGTGTCTGTTCCGCGATTTCGCCTGTTCGGTTCCCGGACCCGTGCTCGCCGGGCTCCCGTTCGGTCACGAACTGCCGTCGCTCTCTTTTGTCTACGGCGAACTCGCGGAAATCCGCAACGGAACGCTCCGTTTCTGACGGGAACATTTCCCCCGCCCGGAGTGTCCAATGCTGAACATGAAGAAGGAGAGGGAATCATGATTATCCGTTATTTTACCGCATTTCTGTTCGCCGTCACGTTTTCCGCCTTTGCCGCACAACCGTTCCAGTGGAACTGGCGGACGGAAAACGGCACGCTGACCGTCACGCTCCAGACGGAGCCCGGCTCCTATGCTTACCAGAACAAGACTTCCGTTCTGCTGAATTCCAAAGCACCGGAAACCGTTCCGGTCCCGATCGCCCACGAGGATTCCATCATGGGGAAAACGGAGATTTACCAGGGGAAAAATACATGGAGCTTTTCCCGTACAACCGCACCCGACGGCACCCTGACGGTCTCCTGGCAGGGATGTCGCGCGGACAAGGGAAGCGCTCCGCTCTGCTATCTGCCGGAGACGGTCACTCTGAAACTGAAATTGAATGAAAACGGCTCCGGCATACTCTACCCGCAACCGGAAAAAACGGAACAATCCGGCACACAGCCGGCGCTCTATCCCGATGCCGTGATCGAACGGACCGCATTCGGCTACCTGAATGCAAAAGATTTCACCGCATTTCTGGAAAACAGGCAGACGGGACTTCTGTCATTCGCAGGCAAAGGTGTCATACTGGTTCTTCTGCTGACTCTGCTCGGCGGACTCGCGCTCAATCTGACACCCTGCGTTCTCCCGATGATCCCCATCAATCTTGCCATTATCGGAGCCGACACCGGCAACCGGCGCGCGGCAACGGTCCGCGGACTCGTTTATGCGGCGGGAATCGCAGTCGCCTACGGAGCCGTCGGACTCGCCGCCGTGCTGGGCGGCGCAACGTTCGGAGCTCTGGGCTCCTACTGGTATTTCAACCTCGGCGCGGCGGTCGTTTTCCTGCTGCTCGGACTCTCCATGTTCGGCGTGTTCACAATCGACCTTTCCCGGTACGGCGGCGGAATCAAAACGCCATCTACGGCGAAACTCGCAGGGGTATTTTTTCTTGGTGGACTCTCCGCTCTGCTGGCGGGTGCATGCGTTGCCCCGGTGGTAATTGCGGTCCTGCTCCATGCGGCGAATCTGTACGCCGCAGGCAACCCGTTCGGACTCTTTCTGCCGTTCCTGCTCGGCATCGGAATGGGACTTCCCTGGCCGCTTGCCGCCGCCGGACTCGCCCGTCTCCCGAAACCGGGAGCATGGATGGTCCGGGTGAAACAGGCATTCGGCGTTCTGATCATTCTGATCGCCGTTTACTACGGCTGGCTCGGAACCCGTCTCCTGATCGCGGAACGCTCCGTCCCGAAACCGGAAACCGTTCAAGCCGCCGATGTCCGTCAACAACTGGATGACGCGTTTCTGGAAGCGGTCCTGAACGGGAAACCGATCCTGATCGACTTCTGGGCGGAATGGTGCAAAAACTGCAAAGCAATGGATCTCAGCACGATGAAAGATCCGGAAGTCCGGTCCGCGCTGACGAAGTTCAATGTCGTAAAACTGGATGCGACCCGTGTTTCCGCTCCGGACGTCAAGGCGGTAATGGAACGGTTCAAAGTAACTGGTCTCCCTGCATTCGTCATCGTCCGCCCCGCGCAGTAATCGCGCGGAACGGACGCCGGTAACCTCAGCGTGTCAGATGGTATACCATCACCCCGCCGGGGAAATTGCTGTTTACAACGTATCTGCGTGCTCCAGAAGGCTTCCCCTCGGACTCCAGAAAGGATAGTTTGAATCACCTTTCCATCCGGTCTGCATTATCCGCTGATCGGCGGTTCAGGGACATACACGGGGCTTCTTCATCGGATTTCCGGAAAAGACCGTCTATTCAGATTGATCAGAGAAAGCAGTTTTCCCGTTTCCCCTTATAACAGGCTTTTTTATTTTTACAAGTCGGAATCAAAATTTTTTTTGAGAAATCTTTTTAATTTTTCTCTTGACTTATACCATATATGGTGTATCTATACCATACCGACACATTATATAGAATTTTTCAGAATAAAGACCACAAAGGAGAATAAGCAGGTCATGTTACAGCAGATCGTCAAACGTGACGGACGTATCGTTCCGTACGACCTCACGAAAATCGCCGACGCCATTCACAAAGCAATGGAAGCCACCGGACACGGTACTCAGGGAGATGCCATGCGCGTCGCAGTGGATGCGTCCACGATTCTGGAAGACAAAAAAATCGGCTCCATGCCGAAAGTTGAAGATATTCAGGACGCCGTGGAAGTCGCCCTCATGCGCAAGGGCTTTGAAGACGTCGCCAAAAAATACATCCTCTACCGCGCGTCCAGAACCCGCACCCGCGAAATGAAAACGGGACTCATGAAGATCTATGATGAGCTCACGTTCACGGACGCCAGCTCCAGCGATATGAAGCGCGACAACGCCAACGTCGACGGAGACACCGCCATGGGCACCATGCTCAAATACGGCTGCGAAGGCGCAAAGGATTACTACGAAAAGTATCTTCTCACCCCGGAACAGTCCAAAGCGCACCGCGAAGGCGATATTCATATCCACGATTTCGATTTCTACGCGCTCACAACGACCTGCTGCCAGATCGACCTCCTCAAGCTCTTCAAGGGCGGATTCTCCACCGGACACGGCTTCCTGCGGGAACCGAACGACATCCAGAGCTATTCCGCGCTCGCCTGCATCGCCGTTCAGTCCAATCAGAACGATCAGCACGGCGGACAGTCCATCGTGAATTTTGACTACGGACTCGCTCCGGGAGTCGCCAAAACCTATAAAAAATATTACCTTCAGAACCTTGCCCGCGCCGCTCAGCTCCTCGCCCCCGAATCCGGCGTCGATTACGAATGGGCCAAAAAAATGGCGGAAGAGATCGAAAAAGAGACGTTCCGCCGTCCCCAGCTCGGCGGAAACGCCCAGTATGAAGCTGCCGAACTCAAGTACCTGACCGGCAAACTCGGTGCGGACATCGCCGCCAAAGTACAGGCTTTCGCCGCGAAAAACACGGAACAGGAAACCGACAAGGCAACCTATCAGGCAATGGAAGCGCTGATCCACAACCTCAATACCATGCATTCCCGCGCCGGAGCACAGACGCCGTTCAGTTCCATCAACTACGGAACCGACATCACCCCCGAAGGGCGCATGGTCATGAAAAACGTTCTCCTCGCGACGGAAGCCGGGCTCGGACACGGCGAAACACCGATCTTCCCGATTCAGATCTTCCGGATCAAAGAAGGCGTCAATTACAAGGAAGGCGAACCCAATTACGACCTCTTCAAGCTCGCCTGCCGCGTCAGTGCAAAACGTCTGTTCCCGAACTTCTCGTTCATCGACGCTCCGTTCAATCTCCAGTATTACAAACCCGGACACCCGGAAACGGAAATCGCTTACATGGGATGCCGTACCCGCGTGATCGGCAACGTCTATGACAAAACCCGCGAAATCACCAACGGACGCGGAAATCTCAGCTTCACCTCGATCAACCTTCCCCGGCTCGCGATCGAATCCAAAGGCGATGAAAAACTCTTCTTTGAAAAACTCGACGCCATGATGCAGCTCGTCGCAAAACAGCTTTCCGACCGGTTTGAGATCCAGGCGAAAAAGCGCGTCCGCAACTTCCCGTTCCTCATGGGACAGGGCGTTTGGATCGACTCGGAAAAGCTCAAAGCCGACGACGAACTCCGGGAGGTTCTCAAGCACGGAACCCTCTCCATCGGATTCATCGGACTGGCGGAAACGCTGACCGCGCTCTACGGACATCATCACGGGGAAAGCGATGAAATGCAGGAAAAAGGACTTGCCATCGTTCAGCGGATGCGCAACTTCACCGACTCCCTCGCGGCACAGACCGGAATGAACTATTCCCTCCTCGCAACTCCGGCGGAAGGACTTTCCGGACGGTTCATCCGCATCGACCGCAAGAAATACGGCGTCATTCCCGGCGTGACGGACAAGGATTACTACACCAACAGTTTCCACATTCCCGTCCGCTACAAGATTTCCGCATTCGACAAGATCAAGAAGGAAGCGCCCTACCACGCGCTCACCAACGCCGGTCACATCTCCTATGTGGAACTCGACGGCGACACCGCGCACAACATCAAGGCGTTCGAAGCGATCGTCCACGCGATGCATGACGCGGGAATCGGCTACGGCTCGATCAACCACCCCGTTGACCGCGACCCGGTCTGCGGCTACAACGGAATCATCGGTGATGTCTGCCCCCGCTGCGGCCGCCACGAAACCGAACATGAACCGAAATTTGAACGGATCCGCCGGATCACCGGCTATCTCGTAGGTACTCTGGAGCGCTTCAACGACGCCAAACGTTCCGAAGAGCATGAGCGTGTGAAGCATGGAACCTCCTATTCTCACGATTGACGTCGCGGGAATTGACGAAGATTCCATCACCAACGGTCCCGGTCTGCGGTTTGTACTGTTCGTGCAGGGATGTCCCCATCACTGCATCGGCTGTCACAATCCGCAGACACACCGGTTTCATGCGGGACGTCTCTTCACGGTGGAGGAACTCTTCCGCCAGATCCGCTCCAATCCTCTCCAAACGGGAGTCACGTTCAGCGGCGGCGAACCGTTCTGCCAGCCGGAACCGCTTGCAGAACTTGCCGCACGGCTGAAACCGTTCGGTTATGATCTTGCCGCATATTCCGGCTATACATTCGAACAGCTCGCCGCCAGCACCCGTCCGGGCGTGCGGAAGCTGTTGGAACAGCTGGATATTCTTGTGGACGGACCGTTTATTCTGGAGAAAAAAGATATTCTTCTGTCATTCCGCGGAAGCGGCAACCAACGGATTCTGGACGTACCGGCGTCCCTCCGGGAAGGTCACGCCATCCTCACCGCCAATCCCGACTGGACGGAGTGACCCCGGCACTCTGACAGGGCGGCACATACGGACCGTATGCGCCGCCCTTTTCTGTCGCATAATACGAAATTCACTTCTGCGGCTTGCCCGCAATGCGGATCGCAAGGTTTTCCAGACAGCGCCGGGCATCGGAGCCCGTCACGATCGCACGGTTCGCCTCGAAAATCGCATCGAACACATCCGCCATCTCCTGAGGGGAGAACCGTTTCACATTTCCCCACATCTTGAACGCACGGAACGGATGAAGCAACACAAAGGAATTTTTCACGCCTTTGCTTTTCAAATCGGCAAACAGATTTTCAAAATACGCCGGACTCACACTGTTCGGGATCGAATAGCGTTCCCCCTCGCACTTCAAAGTCAGCAGTTTTTTGAACTCGGACGATACCGCTCCGAGGATCGCCAGTTCGACTTTCCCCGAACTGCCCTGCTCCAGCGTGCTGATGATACCGGGAATCAGCGAGATCGCTTTTGCCGCGTTCCGCTCCGCCAGCGCCCCGGAAAATTGCCATGACAGCGCTTCCGGCGTCACCGTGCACACCGCATGGCAATCCGGCAGAGCGATTCCGGGACGTCCTTCCGTATAGGCGAACAGTTTATCAAGCTCGTTCCGCAGTTTCGGCAGATCGCCGCCCGACGTTTCCGCAAGAAATGTCGCAGCATCGGGCGAGATCTTTTTCCCCGCCTCCGCGCACATCTCCTGAACTTTCCGCGTCATGGAAGCGCCGAAATCCCGCGCTTTCGGGTCGATCTTCTCGAACCAGTTCATCGTTCCGCCGCCCTCCTGACAGACCGCGGCACAGGTCTTGTAAAAGACCCGTTTGCGGTCAATGCCGGGCCCGTCGATCACAACGGTGATGTTGTCCATCAACCCGTCCTTGAACAATCCGGCGATATGATCCAGACGGCTCTTCCGCTTTTTGTCGGAGGGCTCGGAAAACGCATCTTCAAATTTATTGAAGTGCCTCAGCCAGATAATTTTATCCGGAGTGAGGAATGGCGGAGTCGTCACGGAATTGATGAGCTGATCGAGCAACACGTCATATTTTTCGGTGTCGGAATCTCCACGGATGATTTCCAGCGACGGATTGTCTTCCGGGGATTCGCCGCAAAGTTTGCGGATCAGCTTTGCGGCATTCTCCTTGATGGAAAAATCATCGTTGCCGGAAAAGATGTGAAGCTGTCCGCTCATGTTCAGTCGATTCCCGGAATAAAGGTGCTTGTCTCATCCAGCGACAGGATCGTATCCGCGATCAGCTTCGCCGCGTTTTCCGCGTCCCGCAGATCGCACATTTCGACCGGAGTGTGCATGTAACGGTTCGGAATGCTGATCAGCGCGGTTGCCACGCCGGCGCGGGAAAGCTGGATCTGCGCGGTATCGGTCCCGCCGCTCGCACGGTGTCCCGCCTCGATCTGAACAGGAATCCTGCCTTTCTTCGCGGCATCCACGATTTTGGAATAGAGCACAGGATTGATGTCGGCGTTGCGGCAGACGATCGGTCCACCGCCGAGCGTGACATCGCCCCACTGTTTTTTCTCCACACCGGGGACGTCGGTCGCGAATCCGACATCGACCGCGATCGCCGCCTGCGGATCAATGGCAAAGGAACTGGTTTTGGCGCCGCGGAGTCCCAGCTCCTCCTGTACGGTTCCGACTGCATACACTCCGAGTTTGCAGTCACGTTCGGACAGAATCCGGAATGCTTCGGCGATCACAAACGCGCCGATCTTGTCATCAAGTCCTTTGGACATGACGCGGTTCCTGCCGAAACGGGAATAGTTTACGCGGAATGCGACCGGATCGCCGATCCCCACGAGCTTTTCCGCCTCCGCTCTGTTCTCCGCACCGATATCAATCCAGAGATCGCTGATCTCCATCACCGTTTCCCGCTCTTTCGGAGTCTGAAGATGGATCGGTTTGCGTCCGATCACTCCGGGAACCTTGCCGGAAGCGGTAAGAATATCGACCTCAAGCCCCGGCAGAGTCACTTTGTCAATGCCGCCGACGGCACGGAACGTAATCAACCCGGAATCGGTGATATAGACCACCTGAAAACCGATTTCGTCATAATGCCCCGCAAGCATGATACGGAACGGGGAATCGGGATTCAGAATCGCAATGGAATTGCCCGTCACATCGACATACATCTCGTCCGCAAAGGTCTCCAGACGCTTCCGGAAGGCTTTTGCACAAGGAATTTCGAACCCGGAGGGACCGGAAGTTCGCATTAATTCATCAAAAAACTTTAAACTTGACGCATTCAGCATTATATTACTCCTTTCGTTGGATTTTGTTTAAACGACGTCGCGTTGTTTAAAAAATTTCAAGGTGCCAAAAAATTTAACACCATGGAAATGTATCATGACTATTGAAGAATTAAAATCAAAAACTGCAGAAACTTCAGAAAGAGTTGCATATTTAGCAAAATTTTTGAAGATTACGGACCATCAGGCAGTCGTCAGAGACCTGGAAGCCGTCATGGCAAAGCCCGATTTCTGGGACGACAAGGAAAAAGCTCAGGAAACCGTTCAGAAGCTCAGCTCCGAAAAAAACATCGTCGAACCGTTCCTTGCTCTTCAGAAACATGTCGATGATTTCAACGCTCTGAGCGAATTCGCAGCCGAAGACGAATCATTCCTGGAGGAAGCCGATACCGCTTACGCCGATCTTGAAAAAGAGATCGACAAAATGGAACTTCTCAGCTTCCTTTCCGGAAAATTCGACCGTATGAACTGCTTCTTCTTCATCCATGCCGGAGCCGGCGGAACCGAATCCTGCGACTGGGCGTCGATCCTCCTGCGCATGTACCGCAGATGGTTCGAACGCAAAGGCTACAAAGACGAAATCATCGACATGCAGCCCGGCGACGAAGCGGGAATCAAAAGCGCCACTCTGCGCGTGGAAGGCGATTTCGCATACGGATACCTCAAATGCGAACGCGGCGTGCACCGTCTTGTCCGTATCTCCCCGTTCGACAGCAACGCGCGGCGCCACACATCCTTTGCTTCCGCCGATGCATTCCCCGAACTCAAGGAGGACCTTGACATTCAGATTGAGGAAAAAGATCTGCGGATCGACACCTACCGCGCCAGCGGTGCCGGCGGTCAGTACGTCAACCGGACCGACTCCGCCGTCCGGATCACCCACATCCCGACCGGCATCGTCGTCGCCTGCCAGATGGAACGATCCCAGCACAAAAACCGCGCGATGGCATTTAAAATGCTTCAGGCGCGCCTGTACGAAGCCCAGGAGGAAGCCCGCAAGCGTGAAGCCCAGCAGATCTCCGGCGAAAAATCCGAAATCGGATGGGGAAGTCAGATCCGCTCCTATGTCCTCCAGCCGTATCAGATGGTCAAGGACCTCCGGACCGGCTGCGAAACGGGCAACACCGCGGCGGTGCTTGACGGCGATATCGACCAGTTCGTCGAAGCCTACCTGCGCTTCTCCAAATAACAGGAGTTCCCCGTATGAAGAAAACGGTCACAGTTGCTCTTGACATCGGGAACGTATGTGTCACCCTGCAGCCGGAACGGGCGCTTCGGGCGCTCGGACTCTCCCGCGGGACTCTCCCGGAGGAGTTCACAGACGCTTTCTGCGAACTCGAATGCGGACGCATGGAAGCGGCGGAATGGCTCTCCATCTTCCGCCGGGCAACCGGAAACCGTTTTACGGAAACGGAGCTCCTCAACATCTGGAACAGCATTATCGGCGATCCAATGCCCGGCATGGAGGAACGGGTCCGGAACTATACGGCAAAAGGCGTAAAATTCGTCTATCTTTCCGATGTCTCACGGATACATCTGGACAATGTCTGCCGCATTCTCCCGTTCGCCCATCTCATTGCCGACGGGATATACAGTTTTGAAGCGGGCGTGCGCAAGCCGCATTCCGCCATCTACGAACTGTTCGAATCCCGTCACGGCATTCCGGATTTTTATTTTGACGACAAACTCTGCAACGTGGAGGCGGCGCGGAAACGCGGCTGGAATGCGGTCCGGTTCCAGTGTGCGGATCAGCTGGACGCCATTGGAGACCTTGTATGACTCTTCGGGAAATCGGCGAACATATCGAACAGTATTTCATTGAGATCATCCGGGAACGGCGGAAAGCGCCGTTTGACTCCTTTGTCAAAGGGCTCCTGTTCGTTGCCTCGCGCTTCTACCTGCGGGCAATCAATACGCGGATCTGGCTGTATGACAACCGTGTCATCCGTTACCGCGCGATCGGGTGTCTGGTCGTCAGCATCGGCAACCTGACCTGCGGCGGAACGGGAAAAACCCCTATTGTGGAAATCTTTGCCCGGACCCTCTCGCAGAAAGGCCGTCGCGTTGCCGTGCTCAGCCGCGGTTACCGCAGCAAAGACAAGCGCGGATTCTTTGAAAAACTCCGGAAACGTCTCTTCTCCAAAAAAATGGAAGTCCCGCCGCGCGTTGTTTCCGACGGCAAAAACCTGCTGCACGACTCCATTACCGCCGGAGACGAACCGTACATGCTTGCCTCCAACCTGAAAGACGTCGCCGTGCTCGTCGACAAGGACCGGGTGAAGTCCGGCCTCTATGCCATCGACGAATTCGGAACCGATGTGCTGATCCTTGACGACGGCTTTCAGTATTTGCGCCTGAAAGCACACATCAACATCATTCTCGTTGATTCGACCTCGCCGTTCGACAATCACCATGTTCTTCCGCGCGGACTGATGCGGGAACCCATCGAGCACATCCTCCGTGCCGACTATGTGTTCCTGACCAAATCCGACGGTTCGCCGCGTCTGCGCCATCTGAAAGAATTCATCCGCAAGCACAATCACCGTGCGGAAATCATCGAATGCTGTCATAAGCCGAAATATCTGGAAGAGGTGTTCGACCGCGGACGGCGTCATCCGCTTGAATCCCTGCAAGGCAAAAAAATCGCGTCCATTTCCGCGATTGCGAACCCGGCAAGTTTCGAGGGCTTTCTGGAGGATCTCGGCGGTGAACTGGTACTCAAACGCCACTACGCGGATCACCACCGCTATCGCCAGCAGGAAATGATCGACTTCATCAACGACGCCAAAGCCGCCGGAGCCGAGTTGATCGTGACCACGGAAAAAGATGCGGTCCGCATGCCGCGTCTCGACCGGCGCGACATCGACATTCAGTTCCTGCGGGTTGAAATCGACATTCTCAGCGGACAGGAAAATTTTGACCAGTGCATCTCCCGTATCTGTTTTGTCTGACGGGATACGGGAAACCGCAATACGGACAAAGTCGGAATCCCGGATAAGGCAAGCATAAAAAAAACCGGGTTTCAACCCGGTTTTTTTATAATCTGAATTTCCGTTGGGAAATCAGAAGTTCGCAATCTTGAGACCAAGCTCTTTGCGGGTCTTTTCGACCAGGGCTTTGAGCTGTTCGTCGGTCTTCTTGGCAACCAGATAGTTCTTGACGTCGCCTTTGACCTTTGCGAGCGGTTCATACCCGCCGGCTTTTTTGTCCGTAACCTTGATGATGTGATAGCCGAACTGCGTCTTGACGATGTCGGACATTTCACCTTTCTTCAGAGCGAACGCGGCCTTGTCAAATTCCGGAACCATCATGCCGGGCGAGAATTCTCCGAGAGAGCCTTTCGCACTCTTGCCGGACGGACAGGCGGATTCCTTTTCCGCGAGAGCACCGAAATCGGCACCCTGTTTCAGCTGGGCGAGCAGAGTTTTGGTTTTGGCGAGCGCATCGGCGTCGGCTTTTGCGGTAACAGCCTTGTCGTTCTCCTTGCCTGCGGGAACATTCGGACGGATCAGGATATGTGACGCCGTGATCTTTTCGGGAACCTTGAAGTTCTCCTGGTTTTCACGATAGAACTTTTCCACATCGGCATCGGAAACCTTGCTCTGCGGTTCGATCTTCTCTTTCAGATATTTGGAGAACGCGGCGGCTTTCTGAGCCATGACATCCGCGGAAATTTCGTTCTTGTAAGCGTCGATCGTTTTGTTCTGCAGCTTGAGCTGGCTTTCCAGAACCTGACGTTTGTCCTGTGGAAGCTGTTTCAGCATCTTGTCGAACTCATCTTTGACGAGCTGGGCGGAAGGTTTGTAACCGTTCTTCTGTGCAAGAGAGAAAACGATCTCGCGATCGACCATGCCGTTTACCAGATTCTTGATCAGCGGTTTCAGCTGCTGGGGCGGAACCTGAGCAAGCGCGCCTTCCGGGATCTGCGTGGAAAGTTCCTTGATGAAATCCTGCTTTGTAATCTTCATTCCCTTGCCTTCCGCAAGCACATTGGGCAGGAAAGAGAGGGTTTCCGCAAGGGTTTTCGGTTTCGGAGCGGGAGCCGTTTTTGCCGCGGGGGTCTTCGCAGCCGGAGCTTTTGCCGCAGGAGCGGGAGTCTGAGCCGTTGCCGCAAGCGCAAAAGCGGGAACTGCCGCCGCAATCATCAGTTTTTTTGCGATATTCATTCGTAAAACCTTTCTGTTTGCCGGTTCTCCGGCGTTATGTTTGTTGAGAACGTATACACTCGTTTATTCCGCGAAGACTATTCACGGCTTTTCATACAGACACACCGATTACAGTTTTTGTTCAACCTTTCTTTGTGATTCCAATACATTTGCACGAATTTTATCGGACTTTCCGATCTGAATCTCGTCCGCCTCCACATCGAACAGCGTGATACGGTCCTCCCGCTGTTTCAGGAGACGCACCAGAACCTGCCGTTTTTCAGAGAAATCCGCAAACGCGCGGCTCGCCGGAAACGCTTTCGCTTTCTGACGGAACAGTTCCAGATTCCGGGCGAGCTCCATTGAATTTTCCGGCTGTTCGATCCGGTATGCCAGCATCTCCAGTTCCGCAAGAAGCTGAAGATCCTGCGCCGCTTTTGTCAGTTCGGGAATCGGCCCGACCACCCGGATCGCTTCCCGGATCGCCTTTTCAGCGGCGGCCTGATCCTGACGTTTCAACGCAGCCTCCGCTTCCGCAAGACGGATATTCGCCAGTTCGATATTCTCGAATTCGGAAATAAATACATTGGTCCTGTCCAGCTCCTTGTAGCGGCGGATCTGCGCCAGAGCTCCGCGGTGATCGCCTCGCTGAACGCTGTCAAAAATATCCAGAACAAGACCGGTCCGCACTTTCGGCGGTTCCGGAGCCCGTTTGCCGCACCCGCAGAGCACGGCGGCGGAGACAACGGTAAAAAACAGAAAAATCGGAAAACGGATAATCATCTTTTTGAAATTTGCACCTTTATGTTGGAGGGCTGTATCTTAACAATCCGGAATGCGTTGTTTTTCACCCAGCAGGCGACTTCCACATTGTAAATCCCCGGCTGTTTCAGAGAAGAGACGTCGATATAAGGCTTGACATCTTCCTGCTTCAACTGGGAAAGCCTGCCTTTCAATCCGGAAAGCGTCACGTCGACCCGTGAAGCTGAAAGGAATTCACAGTTATTCTCCCGGCTGTCGTCAAGCACCCGGAGCGGAAGGAGCGAAAACGTCAGGCTCCCGATATTCCGGGCGACGTCGATCTGCACAAAGACCCGTTCAGGACTGACTTTCAGTCCGGGAATGGATTCCGCGAGCTCCGCGCTGTAATCGAACGACTGAGTAATGCCGGAAAGCGGAATCGGCTTCGTCTGAAGGAATTCCAGTTTCGCCAATGCAAGCCGCGGTCCGGTCACACGGACCTCCTGCGGCGAAAACGTGACTTTCCGGACCGCGTATCCTTCCGGAAGCGGGCTTCCGGTATCAAACACCGCACGGACACGGACGGGTTTCACCTCCTGCACATCAAAATCAACCGGCAGGACCTCCGGCTCCACGGAAAGGATCTGCACCCGCGACGGGCCCTTGACATCGGACGGCGACAGATGAAGCTGATACGGTGCACCCGGCACATAGCCATCCGGCTTGAATACGGGAACGGGAATCGTAAAATCATAGTCGGAAAGATTTTTCAGAATGCGTTCGGAACCGCGCACCCGGATCTTCACTTTCGGATTCCGGCCTTCTATTTTCAGCAGAGTTACCGGCTTCGGAGCTCCCGGAAGCGTCAGAACGGCGGGAATGTCGACCGCAACATTATGAATATCGCGCTCCACGCCCATTTTATCGGTCACGGCGGCATAAACGATCAATGCAAGCAGCAACGCGAGCAGTTTTCGAACGAAGTCATGCCGGATAATACCGGGAACCTTGCGCCACAGTTTTTTCCGCTTATTCACGATCATCGGAATCCTCCGCATCTCCATATTCATCCCCGAAATCATCCGGATGATTTCTGTCCGGCTTGTCGATCAGCTCCCGCGTCAGCAGTTCGAACAGCTGATCCGGAGTCAGAAAACGCTTGAGCGATCCGCGTTTTGCCATACTGATCCCGCCGGTCTCCTCCGAAACGACAACTGCCACGGCGTCGGTCTCCTCGGTAACCCCGATTGCCGCGCGGTGGCGGGTCCCGATATTCTGATGTGCGAACTCCGGCTGCTGTGTCAGCGGCAGGATCGCATGTGCAGCCTCAATCGTATCTCCGCGAATGATGAGCGCACCGTCGTGAAGAGGGGAATTCGGGTAAAAAATCGACTGCAGCAGCAAAGAAGAAACCTTCGCCTCCAGATGGACTGCGCTGTTCTTGAACGTCGCCATACCGATCTGGCGCTCAAATACGATCAGCGCGCCGGTCTTGCTGCGGGACATCTGCGTCACAGCCGAAACGGTTTCCCGGATGGTCCTTTTCTGCACATTGGCATGATGCGCAAATGACTTGCTGCCGAGCTGGGCGAACGCACGCCGCAGTTCCGGCTGAAAAATCACCACCAGAGCTACCGATGCGATCGTCCAGAAATTTTCCAGCAGCCAGTTGAGCACTTCAAATTTCAGCACATTCGTCAGCAGAGTCAGAAAGATCAGGGCAATCACGCATCCCGCCAGCACACTGGCTCCGCGTGTTCCGCGCAGAAAGTACAGCAGACAATAGATCAGGACGGCGATCACCCCGAAATCAAGATACGGCCTGATCAGATCATAAATATACAGTACGTTTTCCAAAACCGGCGACATCGTCTTCCTTTTTCTCCGCTGAACCTCATGAGATTTTCAGAATATACATCGCCGTACCTCAAATTGCAATAAAGCGAAACGCGTTTTCGGTGATTATTTATAAAAATTTTACAGACAAAAAAAATCCCGCAGCATTGTGCGGGATTTTTGTCGAAAACAATCTGCAGAACAGATGATTAACGGGCGTAGTACTCAACCACGCGCATCGCTTCGACCTGAACGGGAATCTCTTCGATCATCGGTTCACGGAGAACGGTGACCTTGAGGTCTTCCTTATTGGTCTCATAGTAAGCGGGAACGGTGGAGTTCACTTCGCGGGCAATCTCTGCGACTTTCGGGGATTTTTCCGCGTTGATGGAGACAACCTGTCCCGGTTTGAGACGGTAGGAGGGACGGTCAACGATTTTGCCGTCAACAAGAATATGTCTGTGGGAAACGAACTGTTTTGCCGCGAAGATCGTCGGAGCGATTCCGGAATGATAAACCGTGGCGTCGAGTCTCATTTCGATATGCTGCATCAGCGTTTCGTTGGTTCTGCCCTCTTTGCGTTTCGCAACGAGGAAGAGGTTGCGGAGCTGGCTTTCGGTAAGAGCGTAATGCGCTTTGAGCTTCTGCTTTTCCTGCATCATGACGCCGTAGGTGGAAAGCTTGGATTTCTTTCTGTTCTTGCCTTGAAGTCCGGCCGCATACGGTCTCTTGACACTGGGGCATTTCGGCATGTTCCAGACGCAGTAACCGAGACGTCTGCACAGTTTGTGTTTGGCTTGAGCTTGTTTCATCCCGTTTCCTTTCTTGATAAGGTTCTGATACTCGTTCCGTTCCGCCGCGTCAAGCAGTCAGGGGCAGGCGAAACGGTTCTCAACACGATGAGAATCATTCAATATACAGCCTTATCTCCATTTTTTCAAGCAGATGATCCGTTTTTTGCAAAAAAATGGGGAAAAGAAAATTATTTTTGAAAAATTCTTGTTTCCGGGCTTGAATCGTGCCCGATTCGGTCTATACTGTACGGCAGAGAGGAAACCGGCAGAACGATCCGCCGGTCGAAATAAACCGGAACGGCTGCACCTAAACCGTTCAAACGTAAGGAGATGACATTATGGATATCATTGTCAGCGCACGTCACTTCGATTTAAGCGAAGCACTCAAAGTCCAGACGGAGAATGCTGCTCATGCGGCACTCGACGATCTGACGTTGAAGATCTCCAGCGTCCGTGTTGTTCTCGATATACAGAAGAACATGCATAAAGCGGATGTTGTTGTGGCGATCAAGAATTATCTTGTCAGCGCCTCCGCGGAAACAGTCGGCGATATGAACAAATCCATTGTCGAAGCTCTCGACAAGGCAGGAGTTCAGGCCCGCAAGTATCTTGAGAAGAAGCAGGATCATCGCGATCGTGATTCCATCAAAACAGACGACGCCCCGGCGACTGTCGAATAATTTCGAGCCCTCTAACCCGGCCCCCGGTTCAAACCGGGGGCTTCTTTTTTGTAAAAAACGCGGCACGCCTCATACCGCACCGCGATCCTGTCACAATCTCCCTCCGGAGATTTACACTTTCACCCAACGCTGTTCCCGGTTTGCCCGGTACATCGCTTCCATGACGACGCTGCGCCCGGCGGCTTCCTCCACGGAAACCAGAGAAACCTCTTTCCCGGAAAGCGCATCCAGAAACAGTTCAAACGCATGAGGTTCGGCTTCGGGAAGCGCAGTCCAGGGCGTTTTTCCATCTGCTCCCGCAACATGGGTGCTCTTGAAATAGAGTTCTCCATGAAACACGACGGCGTGTCCCTCGGTGCCGCAAATCTCGCAGGTAACCGGATTGTCGACATCCACCCATCCCCCGGCAACCGTTCCAACGGCTCCGCCGGGAAATACGAGCATCCCTTCCCCGGATTCATCGCAAGCCTCGCCGTAGCGTCCCGTTACCGTGCGGATCGAAGCAGTCACCCGTTCCGGCATTCCCATCAGCCACATCATAATATCCAGCGAATGCGTGCCGAGATCACCGAATGCTCCGCAGCCGGCAATCTGCGGATCCGCCATCCAGCGCCATTCGGTATCGAACCATCCGCCAAGAGAGCCGGAATGACAGTTTGAATGCCGGATACGCGTGATCGTTCCGAACGCTCCCGCTTCAACCTGCTGTTTCAGGAAACGGTGAACCGGATTCCCGCGCATGAAATAGCCGGTCTGGAAAATCACACCAGCCTCTTTCACCGCGGCGGCCATCTCCTGTGCATCGGCGGCGGAAAATCCCAGCGGTTTTTCCGCAAAAATATGCTTCTTCACCCGTGCGGCGGCAAGAACGAGCTCTTTATGCAGATTCGTTTCCGAGCAGATCACCACTCCGCCGATCGACGGATCATTCCAGACCTTTTCCGGAGCCGGTACCGCCGGAGCATTCAGCTCCGCGGCGTTCTTCCGGGCACGCTCCGCATCGTGGTCCCAGACTGCCGTGACCTCAATATCCTCCCGCCCTTTCATGATCCTTACGAAATTCGGAGTGTGGATGTGTCCGCACCCGATCAATGCGATCTTCTGTTTCATAAACAATAAACCCTTTCCTGTGGAAAATAAACGGCTTTCAGCTCTCCCGTCAATATAACTTCAGGAAAGCGCCATAACAAGGACGTTTTTCTTAAAAATACCGATTTTTTATGATCCGGAACGGTCTCTGCGGAGACACTCAAGCTCCTCGTCATACGAACAGCCGGTAAAATCATTCCGGCGCAGCCAGTCGTGAACACTGCGGGCGGAAAGAGGAAGCCCCGCGCTCTTCGCGCTCCAGAGATCCCGCACATCCGATGCGGAGACACCGCCGTCGCTGAAATCGCGGTTGACGGTAAATACAACCTCTCCGGGATCGGCTCCGCTCCACTCCGCCGCAATGCGGAGAAGGCTGCCGAGGCTCTGCTCGCCGGTATCCGCGACGGCGCGCATCAGTGCGGTTTTGACCGCCAGACGTGTTTTCAGCGCCTCCCCGGACTCGCGGGACGACCAGCCGTCAAGGGAAATTCCCATATTCCGCGCGGTCTCATGCAAATCGTTCTGCGCGGCGCGCATCTCCTGCAATCCCGCTCCGGAAACCTCAAGAAATCCGCCCGAAGCATCCGGAGACTCCGTATGAAGATAATTGCCCGCCCCCATCATCGGCGGGGAATCCAGCTGGAACCCTTTCAGGAACAGAGTGGACTGCGCCTGCATAAACAGTGCATGACGGTAATCCGCCTCGCCGCGATAAATCGCCAGGCAGACATTCGCCAGAGGAAGAAGCGGCGGTTTCTGAACATCGGAACAGCAGTCGGTCACGTTCGCGAATACAAACGGTATCCGGCGCAAACGCCGTCCGTGAACCTCCGGAAACCAATCGGTGGAAAACCGGCGCGGAACGGAACAGAATGCGCTGTATTCCTCCGGCGTCATGGCGCATGAAAAATATTCACCATCCGGCGACAGCGCACAGAGCCGGACCCGGCGCACAAACTCCCAGCCGCCTCCCCGTTTCTCCCAACCGGATTCGTCCAGCAGGAGCGAATTCAGAGAGGACGACGAACCAAACCCGCACTCCCAGTCCAGTATCCGGCGGGCGGTGTAAAGTGTCATTTGCGGAACGGAACCGGAAGAAACATTTTCCGGCGGAACATCCAGCAGAACGCCGCATCGCCCGTAAACAAGCTGCAGCAGATTCAAACGGCGCAGTATATCGGAAAGCGGAAGACCGTCACTGGAAGCACAGGTGCGGAGCAGCGCGATCCGTTCCGGAAGCTCAATCGCTTCGGGCGGCTCCCGGTGCATGATTCCGAGCATCGCCGCAACTGTCGAGAAAAAGTAGTTGAAATAGTTGGCGCGCGACCGGTATGCTTCATAACGCTGTCTTCCGAACTGCGGATCCGCCATCTGCCCCTCGGTCCGCGGCAGATAATATTCTCCCGCCTCCTTTACCTCGCGTTCTCCGGCAAAACAGTCGTCGCACCGGTTCCAGTCGTCGAGGGCATAACGGTACTGCGGATTTGCCAGCGCGGAATTTCCAAACGGATTTTTCATCATAAACGGTTTCCTTTCCATTCAAGTTTCTGAATGGAAAAGCCGGAACTGTCAACCGTCCGGATCAGCCGGAAGCTCCGGAAAAGATCCTGCGCATCTTCGCCGCAACGGCGGAACAGTCCAAAAACAGCTGCGGCGGAATCGCCTGCCCCCCGTTCTCGCCGAGAAAGGAAAGACCGTACACCTGCGTACCGTCCACAAGCGGGAAGCAGATGTTCCAATGCGCGGCCTCGTCGTTCCAGACCGCGAAATGATCCTTCCGGAATGCTTCGATTCGCCGGAGCACGGAATTCTCTCTCCGCTCCAGCTCAATCCCCGTGCAATTCGCACGAAGCTCCGAGCAAAGGACCTCCCGCGCACGCTCCGGGCCGTACCGGACACAAAGGATCACCAGTGCAATATTGGAACCGGAAAGCCGCTGATCCGGCAGCGGAAGCGTGGAAATGCGGTGCCCGTGCTCATGCAGGGAATGATACAGATAGACCAGATGATCGTTGAACATTCCCGCAAGCGCTCCGCCGATCCCCATCCGCCGGAGCTCGGATTGCAAAAACTGAGTCGCGTTCTGCGGGAAAAAGTTGTGCCGCAAACTCCCCTGTCCGAGATAGATCATACCGAGTCCGGGCTCAAACTCCCGGTAGGAGACCTTGTGCACATAACCGCCCTCCGCCAGATCGGAAAGCAGACGGCTTGCCGCAGGCGGCGTAATCCCCGTCCGACGGCAGATTTCTTTCAGCGTCAACGGATTCTCAGCCTGCGTCAGAACCTCGAAAATCTTCAATGCTTTATTCAAAATCAATGTCTTCATGTCATACAGTATAATTCCACTATGCGGAATTTTCAAGAAAGAATCTTTTTTTCCCCGGAAAAAAAGTTGCTTCCGGCGGCAATGTGTATTATAATTTATCAGGAAAACATTCATCAACATCAACAAAAGAAGGGAAACAAGTGATGATTATTCCGGAAAAACAGCTTTCAGCGGACTTCGTCGTAGTCGGCGGCGGCATGGCGGGCATCTGCGCCGCAGTCGCGGCGGCAAGAAACGGACTCAAAACCGTTCTGGTGCAGGACCGTCCCATGCTCGGCGGCAACGCATCCAGTGAAATCCGCATGTGGGTCTGCGGCGCACATGGCAAAGACCAGAAAGAAGCGGGCATACTGGAAGAGATCCTGCTGGAAAACTACTACCTCAACCCCACACTCCGGTTCACCGTCTGGGACGATGTGCTCTACACGGTTGTCAAGCGGGAAACGAACATCACCCTGCTGCTCAACACAACAGTGGAAGACGTTTCCGTGGAAAACGGCATGATCCGTTCCGTCTCCGCGTGGAACCTCCACAGCTACACCCGTTACACGATTTCCGGGCGCTTCTTTGCCGACTGTTCCGGCGACAGCATTCTGCGTCTTTCCGGCGCCGAATACCGGACCGGACGCGAAGCCTCCTCCGAATTCGGAGAATCGCACGCGCCGGAAACCGCCGATAAAAAGACCATGGGCAACTCCATTCTCATTCAGGTCCGCAAAACCAACGGTCCGCACCGTCCGTTCATCGCTCCGGAATGGGCATACCATTTCAACGACGACGCTGCACGCCGGGAGTGGATGCTCCGCGATCTCCGCACCGACAATTTCTGGTGGATGGAATTCGGCGGACTTCAGGACACAATCGCAGACGCCGACGAAATCCGCGACGAACTCCTCAAGATTGCCTACGGCTGCTGGGAATACATCAAAAACAATCCCGACGGTCATGCCGCCGAATGGGAACTCGACTGGATCGGAAAACTTCCCGGAAAACGCGAAAACATCCGTTATGTGGGCGATCACATCCTCACTCAGCCGGAAGTTGAAGCGGAAGGGCGCTTCCCCGACGTCGTCTGTCACGGCGGCTGGAGCATGGACAACCATCATCCCGAAGCGTTCTACTATCCCGGACCGCCGACGATCTTCCATCCGGCGCCCTCCCCGTTCGGCATCCCGTACCGATCCCTCTATTCCAAAAACATCGGCAACCTGTTCTTTGCCGGGCGCAACATCTCCTGCTCGCACATGGCGATGAGCTCCACACGCGTCATGGCAACCTGCGCAACGATGGGACAGGCGATCGGAACCGCCGCCGCTCTCGCGGTCCGTCACGATACGGATCCGCGCGGAGTCTGGAAAGAATATACGGAAGAGCTGCGCGACACGCTCATGGAACAGGATCAGTTCATTCCGTTTGCAAAGCGGAAAATCTCCGCGTTGAGTCTCACCGCCAAAGTCTCCGACGAGGCGCTCCGCAACGGCATTGACCGCTCGCTCGGCGAGGAAGACAACGGCGTCCGGGTGAAACTCGGCGACGACTGCCGTTATGAGTTTGCAAAGCCGGAAATGGTCCGCTCGGTCCGAATCGTATTCGACAGTGATTTCTCGGATGTCAAGCGCATGCGCAACATCGAAGGAATCCCGGAAAACGACGCCTTGCGCCGGCTCCCCGCCACGCTCGCCCGTGATTTCCGTGTCGAGGTCCTCTCCGCCGGAAAATGGACTCCGGTCCTGACGGTCAAAGAAAACCGCAAACGCTACCTGCGTCTGGACTTTGCTCCGGTCTCCGCCGAAGCCGTCCGTCTGGTTCCGGAAACCTCCTGGTCCTCCGATGCGGACAGCGTCCACGTTTTCGCATTTGAAGTGGAATAATCCGGAAATCCCCGTTTTCACACCGGGCTTTCGATTCAAAGAAGCCCGGTGTTCAATCTCTCCTCTGACTCATGCCCCTCCGCCACACGGATGATGACGGCGGTCATTCCCTGTATATTTCTGAAAGCGGAAACGATCCGTGACCTCCCGTTCCGGGCATAAAAAAAGCGTCCTGATTGGGACGCTTGAATTCGTAAGTGGAGGCGTGAGTGGGAGTTGAACCCACCAGAACCGGTTTTGCAGACCGTTCTAATCCAGTTAAAAACCCTGTTTTACACTCAATTTGCAGACTTCAATATTCGCAGAAGATTACAAAAAACGGGGAAAAAACGGGGAAACTTTTACAGCTCCGGAAAACCAGTCAAATCCGCCGTTTTGATGCCGTGATAATAGGTGTTCTCCGTCAAGGCGATGGAGGTATGCCCGACAGCCGCCTGTATATCCTCTGTTGCTATCCCGGCATCAGTGGCAATCGTCACGAATGTATGACGCAAAGAATGGAATCCAAGTCCGCGGCGGTACAAGCCGGCATCATGCAGAAGATTCTGGAACAGTTTCGAAACGCTGGCGCGGGATGCGTTGTAGCGTTTCACCATTTCCGGGAAATAATAGCCTGTTCCGGTTTCCGGTGTCAGGCGGTCCAACTCCTCGCGGAGCTTCGGGAAAATCGGAATCGAAACACGTTTCCCCGTCCGGGCGGTTTTCTCCGGAATGATCGAAATATAGCCGTCCGAGCGAATGTCGAATCGGGAGAAGAATATTACATCTTTCAGACGCATGCCGGTGTAGTAGCCAAGAATAACGGCAACCCGCCAGAATGTATTTCCGGTTTTGGAGCAATAGGCGATCAGAGCGGAAATCTCCTCGCGCGTGAACGGGGACTTGTGTTCCACGTTGTTTTTCCTGCGGAGCTTTTCCGTCCACGGATTATCCAACTCCGGCGATGCCTGCCAAATGCTGGACAGATCGGATATGTAGTTGTTTACCGTTTGGCTTTTCCCGGTTCCAAGAGAATCAAGAAACCTCTTGCAGTCCGAGTCCGTCAGCTTCCGGCAGTCCCGGTCCTTCCACCACGCAGCAAATTTCCGGAACCTCTGAAGTTTTGTCGCTTTCGTACTGGCTTTCAGTTCCGGCTCGGATTGCAGATACTGCTCCAGGACCGTTTCAACGAGAACGCCAGGGAACGGAAGGAACTCATCAATCACGGCAAGCGCCTGATTGTAAGCCTGCGCCTCAATCGCAACTGCCATTGATTTGGCGGTGTCACGGTTGATTTCTCCGTGTGCCAAAGCCTTGACGCAGTCAAGCAAAGCTGTTGTCAGAGCCCGTGCCGTCCGTTCCCTCTGTAAAACAGTCTCAAGCCGCGCATGGACTTTCATTGCTTCCCGGCGATCGGTTTTTTCGGTGTTGATCCACCGCTCCCGGCGGTCGGTCGAAAATATTACGTAATATTTCTTTCCACGTTTTTTCAGCATAATTCACTCCTTACAATTCGTTCTGTTCAGATGCCATTCCGCTCATAAATCGGAATGGCGATGGTATCACTCATCAACAGCGGCGGATGCGTGTTCCTGAATTGCCAATGATTGCCGGTATTCTTTTGCCTCCGCGAGCTTTGTGAACTCAACATCCGCTTTATATTTTTTCGCGATAGCTTCAACTTCATCAAGGTCGACCCGGAAAAATTCTTTTCTGGAATTGATTTTGTTCAACCTGCGGCTTTCAAATTCGCGGTGCATTCTGTTCTCAAGCTCCGGCGCATTTTCGCTCCATATCATAGCATGAACATCGAAACTGAACGGAACAGAAGCGTCTCCCAATTCGTCGATGCGTTCTTGTGGTTCAAGCCGACGGGTCATTCCGATCTTGTAAACATTTTCGCCGAATGATCCGATGTTGGAGATCACATAGACATAACCGGCTTTTGTTTTCTGCGCTTCGCTGATTTTCCGTTCCTTCTCCTTGACATCGTCAAGCTGCTGACGCAGAAGCGCGATTTGCGCGTTCATCCGTTCGAGTTCTTCTCCTTGTGCCCGCTCCGCCTGCGCTACAGCGCGCCGGAGCAACTCTTCAAATTTATCCTGTTCCTTTTTCGCTTCCGCTTTTGCGCGCTCCATTTCGCGTTCCGCCCGGATTTCCTCACGCATGATCTCATTGATCCTGCGCTGTTCTTCCGCCGCCTGCTGCTTCTTCTCGGCGTATTCGTAAGACAGCCGGAGTTCATCAATTTTCAGCCGGATCAGCTTCTTCGGGATGTTCCAGGTATCCGGCACAACTTTTTGTGCCATATCATTAATATCTTTACCGGATTTTTCAATTCGTGATTCGTACTGGACAATATTTTTGTATGTAACATTCGTAATACATAAATCACATTGAGCATTGAATGCGGCAAGCATCAGTTTTTTCAATGCGTTCCGCTGTCTTTTCGTTCCGGAACCGACATGCGAATCATCCAGAACGCCGTCCGCTTGCAGGAAGTCTTTCTGCGCCGCGCGGTTTTCCTTGATCGCGCGTTCGAAATCGACAGGCTTGTCGAATGAGTAATGCGGTTCGTAAAACGCGACCTCCGATATAGCGTTAGCTTCCATCACAGCGGCAAGCTGCTGCCGGATCAGCGTAATTTCTTCTTCAGTATTTAGGAGAAGATTTTTCCGGCCGGCTATTTTCCGGTTAAGTTCGATAATGCTTCCGTTCAGCTTTTCAATATCGCTCTCCAGTTCTTCCCGCTTTTTCGCGTACTTGCTTTTTGTACGGGTTGCCACAAGTCCACACCAGCTGAAAAATGAGGAAAAGACGTTGGCGATGCCAGAAGAAACTTTTTTACCGCCGGAGAGTGGAGCCACAACTTTGAACTTTTTGCCGCAGTTTGTACAAGATACGCAAAAATCTTTTTCCGGGGTGTCAAGCTCGTAATGTTGACCGCAATGTGGACAAGAGATTTTCATCTTCTAACTCCTTTTAGAATTTTTGATAATGAACTGGACTCTGATTTCATCCAATTTTTTTCTCTGCTCGTTCCGAGAGTGCCGCCGCAAGCCCCGCGACTTGCGCCCGTTCCTCTGTCGGTAATTTTTCCCATACCTCAAGAACCACCTGCAAAAAGCGGTCAACAGGAAGTTCTGCCGGACAATGGGAAAGTGCGCAAACAGAATTTTTCGTTGCTTCAATATTTGATTCAAGAGCTATTTTCTGAAAGAATCTTAATATTCTATTTTTAGTTTTTGCACTCATCGTAACCTTGCCGTTACGCCATTTTGACAACATTGCACTTGTAGTTTCCAACTGTTCGGCTAGTTCCAAGTCATTCCATCCATGGAGAGACTTTAACTCGTCGAGTTCTGCCATATAGTCTGCTTGAGTTTTCACGATATACTCCTGATTTATCAGGATAATATAATCACTCTCAATAAAATTACAATAAGGTATTAAAAAAAAAACAAAAAAATATTAAACATGCTCTTGAAAAGATATTGAGAAGATTGTATATTGCAAGCAAAAAGATATTAGAAAGGAGTTGATATGAAACAGAAAAAACAATCCAAAGCCGCACATTATCAGCCAATAATTCCGGATGCAGACAGTAAGCTCAGAAAACGAGTGGAGGCAATCAGCAGTGCAACAGGTAAGAAAATGTACATCATTGTACGCGATGCCTTGGAAAAGGGGCTGACATACTATGAAGCAACAGCTCTGGCGAAATAGAGGAGCGTGACAAATGAGAACCGAACATGAATCACCCGACAATCAGACTGGATTTCCGGAAAATTTCAAAAACGCGTTTGACTTTTTCGCACAGCGGTGCTACGGTAAAGGCATGGGCTTCAAAAACCCTTCGATAGCGGCAGCCGCTCCGTCAACGGTGGCGACTTCCTTACTTTTTACAGCACAGACGCATTGTATTTTTGCGGGCTTGCGGGAGCCGGCATGCGAAAGCATGGCGGGCACGACTATCGACGTGTTTTTGACTCCCTACCAAGCCCGCTTTTTTTGTGCCCCTCAAAAAGGCGCAAGGGAAGCGATGAACTGTAACGACCGAATCGATAGGAGGTCGCGATGGATTGCATCCACCCTATTACATCCGGGGGCCGCCCGGACGAGCTGTTTACGCTCAAGGAAGCGGCCCGGTATCTTCACCGCAAGCCATGCACGCTTTACCGCTGGCGCTGCCGGAAATCAAACCCCATCCCCTGCATCGAAATCGCCGGACGGTTCTTCTACCGCCGCGCCGATCTTGACCATTTCATCAAGACGAGGTGAATTATGAACGGATCACCCGACAATCAGGAATACCGCTTCGTGAAGTTTCTGGGCAGCAGAAACTCTATCACCGTGTCCGGCAAGCTCCACGGCATCGGTGATGAGGGTCGAGATCAGGAAAGCCACCAAGACCGAAACGCCGGATCCTGCAATTGCCCCATACATCCATATAGATGCTTATTTGTGGATCGGCACAGGAATGAATTCGATATTCATGAGTTCTTCTCCGATCATGCTGGATGTTTTTTAGTGCTGGTGTTGATTCTGATATTGCTCGGAACCATCGGCCCGTTCCTGATAAAATAACATTTACAATAACACAAAAAAAATTAAAATCAAATAGGAGGATTGAGCAATGAGCACATCAGACCATCTCGCGGTTGTGCCGCGGGGGTACAAGAAGATCGTGGACGTTTGCGGTCTCCGCTGGCCGCGTTCAATGCCGGTCGTCGCGGCGGCGGCATACATCGGATTGACAGAGTTCCGGTTCCGTCAGGAGCCGGAGTTGGAAAAGCTGATCCAGACGGTATTCGGCGCGGAAGTCGTTGACCGCTTCGAGCTGGATGAGCTGATGGACCGGATGACTTCCGATCACAGAAAATCAAGAAAATAACAACTGAAAGGACTGGATCATGGAATTTACAATAAAAGAAGAAAAAAAACTTACCGCAGAGCAGAGAACCCGAATTGCAGAAGACATCGTCCGTATCCTTGAACGGGACGGACTTCCGAAAGAGGAGCAGATCACAATTCTCGCTACGGCTCTGACAGCGATTGACGTGAAAATGATAATCGAGCGACGTCCCATGTTTTTTTAAAAAATAATCGCCCGCCGGAGTTGATGTTTATGTTTTTTTACTTGCTGGATTCTCTAAAAGCCTTCGATACCCGAAGAATCACATCTTCAATCTTTTCTGCGTATGACGGGTTGCTTTCGATCATAGCAGAAACGATTTTGGCGATTGCTTCAATCTTGGCTTTCTCAATATCGCACTCGCAGGTATTGAAATATGACGAATTACTCATAAATATCACCTCCTATCTTTATTGGGAAAGTCCGGCGGGCGACTTTTAAATTAATATCGCAATTCATTTTTTCAAACAAAAAGAAAACAGAAAGGCAAGATCATGAACCGGGAACAGAAATCGGCATTGACTTTTATTTTCTGCATTTTCCTGTTCGGCGCGGCGGTCGGCTACATCGCCGGATTATGGCAGCAGATCATCGCGCAGGAAACAAGAATTCAACACCAGATGGAGGAATGATGAACAGCGAAACACGGATCATCCCGGCGGATCGGCACTGCGTTTCCTGCGTCCACTGGACCGGGGTCCTCTGCCGAATCTTCCGCAAGCAAAAAGAGGGAACCGGGCAATGTTCCAACCGCAATATCCGGTACGAACAGCACCCGGCATTCCTGGTAAGAAAGAAAAGTTTTGAGTAAAAGGAGAAAAAAAATGGAAAACGCATTGACAATCCGGGCAAAATATCTGCCCGCCAACACCGCGGCTCTGCAAGCCGTAACGGAACACACGCAAGCAGTCTATGAACTTGTCCGGTCCGGCGACAATTCGCCGCTTACCGCCATCGCGACCGCGAATGCCCTGCAAGCTCTGCGCGAGGCTCTCACGCCGGAAGTGCTGCACAACCTCCGGAAGCTGCAGGGCTCCCCGCTCGGCTTCCTGACCGACCGCGACAAAGGAGAAAAGCTCGATCGCGGGAAGTATGCGCCCGGCAGCGCTTACGATGACGCAACCCTCGCCGACGTCGTCATATTCGCCGCATCCAAAGGAGCGCGGATGACAGGCAACGAGGTAAATATCATCAAGGGCAAAGGCTTTCTGACCAAGAATTTCTACGCCCGGCTCAATGATGATACGATCGGGCGGAACTGCTGGTGGTGTCTTGCGGACATTCCGCAGATCCAGGCGGGAGGCGCGGTATGCTCCGGCAAGGTCTGGTGGAAAGACGATGCCGGAGAGCACGTTCAGACGCTGAAACTTCTTATTCGCGGATATACCGACAGCACGGTGGATTTTTATGTAGGCAAGTGGGAAGCGCGGGCGCGGAGATTCATTTACGAGCGTTCCACAGGCAAGCCCGCGCCGGGGGATGACGACGAACTGCCGGAGGAAATCATCGACACCACGGCGGAGGAGGTCAAGGCAGACATGGCGGAAGCCGCCGCCGAAACGCCGATCACCAAAGAGGAAGCAACCGAACTGCTTATGGAAGCGCGCAGCAAAGGCCTGAACAAAGAAGAGCTCGGCTATCTCGTCTGGTCAAAATTCGGATGTCAGAATTCGGCGGAAATCCGCCGGGGCGATCTTGCCGCGATCCGGAAAGCGATCCGCGCCGCCGTTCCCGGACAGGTTATCAAGGAGGGCGCAGAATGAGCTCCTACCGCTTCACCTCCGCGCAGATCGAGTGGCTCAAAAGCAAGCAATGCCCGGCAACCGACATCATCAAGGCGGCGGTCATGCGGTACCGTTCCGGGGAACTTGTAATACATAAGCCGCGCGGACGGAAAAAGAGAGAATCCGTATTACAGGTTGTCCCGATCCGCAACCGGTTCGCCGGGATTGACGATGAATTGATGCGCCTGATTCTCGATGCGCACCGGACTACGCCGAACAGACGGCTGGAACAACGTCTGGAACGCGCGGAGAATGCCGTAAAGCTCCTGACCGCTCAAACGGTCAGGGAAAGGCACGCGGCGCTTGCACGGGCTTCCGGAGGGTGTTGAAATGGGAGCCGGCTGGGTCAAGATATTCCGGAAAATCATGGATGCGGACTGGTATCAGTCCCGTCCATACGACAAGGCTCATGCGTGGCTTGATCTGCTTCTTTCCGCAACTTTTTCGGAGAAGGAAATCATCCGTCGCGGTCGGAAGATCATACTCAAACCGGGCATGATCGCCGCCGGAATGGAAGAGCTCGCGGCGCGCTGGGGATGGAGCCGCGCAAAGGTCGTCCGTTATATTCACTCGCTTGAAATGCTCGGTCAGATCTGCGCCCGGAAAAGCAACATCGGAACGATTCTGATCATCCGGAATTGGGAAGCCTATCAGAGCGCCGAAAACGACCGGACAGCAAACGGTACAGCGGAACGGACGCAGAATGATACAGCGGAACGGACACCGGAAAACGATGTTTTTTGTGGCGGAAATCCGGCTGATCCGATCAGGGACGATACAGCGGAACGGACAGCAGACGATACAGCGAACCGGACAGCAAACGGTACAGCCGTGGGGGGGATTATAGGGGGGGAAGAAGAAAAGAAGAAAAGAAATAAAGAGAGAGATAATATTATCGCGGGCGCGTTGCCGGAGGAAGTCGGAAGACTTTTCGCCGACTGGATCACCTGCTGGGAGACCTTCCACGGAGCCGGACGCAAGATGCGCAAGGATCAGCGCGAGCTTCATCTTGCCGATCTGCTCCGCATTCCGGCGGTACGCCGGGGCGACTGTCTCCGCGCCGCGATCAAGGGCGCATGGAAAAATATCCACGACATTGCAGAGACCAAAAGAACAAGGAGCGGGAAAAATGACATTGATTCAAGACGCGTTGCAGGCGCAGAAGCTTTCGATCCGGGGAAAAACGGGAGCAACTTCTGAAATGAAAATGAATGCGAAATGGCAGGATATTCTTCCGGACGTTTCCGCCGATCTCGCGGAAGCCGGAGTCGTTCAGCCGTCCATTCGGACTCTTGCGGCAATCGCCGCCAAAGTCCACACGGGCGAATCGGCCGGAGGGAAAGGACTGCTTCTGATGGGGACAACCGGAACAGGGAAAACGTTTCTGCTCCGGGCATTATCCAGGTTGTTCGACATTCCGTTCGCAACCGCCAGAGACATTGCGGATGCCGTGGCGGACGAACGGGCATATCGTGAACTGATGCGTCTCAACATTCCTCGTTGGAGCGAAATTCCGAAACATTGGAATGACCTTATCATTGACGACCTCGGCGCGGAATGCCGGAGCGTTACTGTCTACGGCCGGACCTATTACCCTGGTGAGAGCATGATCTTCGACCGGGCAATCGCGTTTGAACGCGGATTCAAAACGCACTTCTCAACGAACCTCACAGAAGCGGAATTGAAGGAGAGGTACGGTGATCGCTGTTGGAGCCGGATGTCCATGATGTGCGTACCTGTCACTATCGTTGGTCCAGACCGCAGACAGACAGCAAGGGAGGCTTGGACATGAGCGTTTCCTGTCTTTTCTGCGGGAAGCCGATCCCGCAGAGTAAATGCGCCAAGGCGCTGTACTGCTCCGGCTATTGCCGACAGAAAGCACAGAGAATCCGTGATGAACAACGGCAGCCGGCGAAAAAATGCGTGATCTGCGGAAAAGAATTCCGTGCGAAGTCCGGAAATAAAAATCAAAAGACCTGTTCGTATGTCTGCGGGCGGGAATTCATGAAGCGAAACATTGCGAACCGAAAAGTCCGCAACGATGTGCCGGAAGCGGTTATCAGTTGGTCGGAAGTCTTCCGGACCGCCGAAAAGTATCACCCGGAGCGTTTTGCGGCGCTTCATTTGGACCGTCCGGAATTTCAGCAGGAGGTCATTCAGCGTTTCACCGCGGAATTGATCTCGTGGGAGAAGACCGATAGATACGCGTGGTTTTACAACCACGTCCTTTATCCCGACGACACTCTTGCCGAGACGATCGGCGATGGTTTGCTGATGATTCACGCGGTTCGCTCCGCGAATGAAGCGGATTTTATCGGAAATGGCGCGAAAATGAAAATACCCAGATAAAAAAGGAAGAATCATGAGAAAATATCAGATAAATTTTTTGGATCCCGATAAAAAGCCTCTTATTATTGAAGCGGAGAGCTTTAAGGAGGCCGTAGAGAAGGCTGTAGAAGAAAAAGCAGACCTTTCCGCGGCCAACCTGAGAGGGGCAGACTTTTACGGGGCAGACCTTTCCGGGAGCAACCTGAGAGGGACAGACCTTTCCGCGGCCGACCTGAGAGGGACCAACCTTTACGGGGTCGACATGAGAAGGACCGACCTTTCCGCGGCCGACCTGAGAGGGGCAGACCTGAGAGGGGCAGACCTTTCCGGGAGCAACCTGAGAGGGACAGACCTTTACGCGGCCGACCTGAGAGGGACCAACCTTGATTATTCTGTATGGCCGCTTTGGTGTGGTTCACTTGATGTGAAGATTGACAAGAGAATCTTCTGTCAACTGCTGTACCACGCATTGAGAGCAGGCGCGAGCGTTGAAGATGAAGAAGTTCAGGCGCTGCGGAACAATCCGGATGTATTGAAATTGGCTAATCAGTTCCATCGAGCGGAAGAATGCGGAAAGTTGGAACCGAGGCAAGGCGAGGTGAAGAAATGAAGAAAATTCTTGATGCTTGTTGCGGAAGTCGGATGTTCTGGTTCGACCGTAAAAATCCTGATACCATTTTTATGGATTCCCGCGCACTTGAAACAGAGCTGTGCGACGGTCGGAAATTGGTAATCAAGCCTGATGTGATTGGCGATTTCCGCGACATGCCATTTGCGGATGAATCATTCAGGATGGTGGTGTTCGATCCGCCGCATTTAATACAGGCGGGTGAAAAGTCATGGCTTGCACAAAAATACGGCAAATTGAACCGGAATACATGGAAAGATGATCTGCGGAAAGGATTCAGTGAGTGTTTCAGAGTGCTGGAGTCGGGTGGGTTCCTGATCTTCAAGTGGAACGAAACTCAAGTTCGGATCAACGAAGTCGTGAAGTTGGCTCCAGTTCAGCCGCTGTTCGGTCAGCGCGGTAAAAAAACGCATTGGCTCGTGTTTATGAAAGGTGATGTAAAATGAAAGAAGAAGAGAACGCAATGGCGCGGATTGCCGAGCTGAAGGAAGCGCTGGAGAATGTGAGATCTATTCTGAATAGAATCAGATGTCAGGCGGTAATCTGTGCGGATGAATGCGAATGCGGACCGGATGCAACCAGTTTCCGGCTTATCAAGAACGATGCCGAGGAAGCGGTGAGAATCTGTAAGAATGCCGTAAGAGGATTGTAAGAGGATTGTAAGAATGAGTGATGAAGAAAAAAAACGGGTTTCCGAACTGGAAGCCGAAAACATGCGTCTGCGGAAAGCTCTGCAAGAGATTGCAGGATTTGCGAACGAAGAACATTTGAAAAGGGGTCCCTCTCCGTCATGTTTGCCATTTATGACGATCAGGAATCATGCAGAAAAAGCATTGAAAGGGGATGAAAATGAGTGAGCCAAAATTTACGCCGGGACCGTGGATGGTTGGAAAAAGCATATATCAAGGTAAGGCGAGAGTTTACGCCGAGAAGGGCGGGCGAATTGCGGATGTTTTTGCATACGAGGAAGACCAAGTACATGCCAACGCCGTGCTGATCGCCGTCGCTCCGGAGATGCATGAGGAGTTGAATAATATTTGCCTGATGTGTCAACGCGGCGAAATTGAGGTGGAATATACGTCACATCGTTTTCACGGCGATTGTAAAAATTGCCAAATTGGAAAAATATTGAAAAAGGTAGGATGAGAGATGAACGAGAACGAATTTGAATTAAACGGTAAGATGTATGTTGCCGTGGACACTACCGGCACATGCGAGGGATGCGCATTTGAGGGGGACAAAACCGGTTGTGACAGTACGCCCTCATGCTCTCCAAGGCGTTCTGATGGGCGGAACGTCATTTACGTCGAAATACCAAAACCGGAACCGAAAACCAACGGCGACCGAATCAGGGGAATGAGTAATGAGGAGTTGGCTAAATTTATAGCCGACCTCACAAAATGCCATAGTAAAATTTGGCTTGACTGGCTGAACCGCCCGGCGGAAGAAGAAAGCGGTGGAAAATGAACAACCTATATTTTCCGGGGATGGAACCGGATCATGATGTTCGGGATCAGCTCCTATTCATAGGTGGAATACTTGATCTCCGGCAATTCGACAAAATTCTTATTTCCGTCTCCGGCGGAAAGGACAGTCACGCGATGTTGTGGCTGGTTCGCGATCTGGCCGATAGACAGGGAGTGCCGCGCGACCGTCTGCTATGACATGGGATGCCAGCGGCTCGGCTGTGCAGGGTGCATTTTCAGCACGGATCACGAACTTCGTATCGAAATGCGGGAAAATCCGCACATTTACGAAGCGCTTGATCGTCTGGAAGTTGAATCTGGTTGCACGATGAGCATGTCGGGAAAGAGAATCAGGGATAGAATAAAATAAGGAAGAGAGGAGAAATGAAAATTGCTCTCGTTAACGTGGACGGGCACAATTTCCCGAATCTTGCGCTGATAAATACTATTTAACAAACAGGAGGAAAAGATGCAGATTAAATTCAAGAAACTTTGTCCGGAAGCCGTGATTCCGAAGCGTGGAACACCGGGAAGCGCTGGTTTTGATCTGACTGCAACATACATCCGTAAAGATTGCGGAGAGGATTTTTTGTATCGGTATTTTACCGGTATTGCCGTTGAGATACCACCCGGCTATGTCGGTTTGATATTTCCACGTTCCAGCATTTTCCGAACCGGCATGCTTCTGACAAACGGCGTAGGGGTAATAGATAGCGATTACAGGGGAGAAATACAAGTTGTTTTTGCAGGACCAAAACCAACGTACAAGGTAGGGGATCGGATTTGTCAGCTTGTCATTGTTCCTATTCCGGATGTGGAATATGTCGAGGTTGAAGAGCTTTCCGAAACGGAGCGCGGAACCAGAGACTATGGGAGTACGGGAAAATGAGAACTATAACCGTGTTATCTGTTCGCCAGCCGTGGGCGTGGCTGTTATGCGAGGGGCTGAAAGATGTGGAGAACCGAAACTGGAGGACCAATTACCGGGGAGAACTCTTCATTCACGCCGGAAAATCCTTTGATTGGAACGCGTTTAGGTTGTTGAGTCGAGCAGTCCCTACACGCTTCGCGGGACTGAAAGCCGTGGAACACTTCGGCATCCATTTCGGCAAATCGGAACGAGAATCCGTAATCACCGCACACAAAGATGAGTTCGGCGCGATTGTCGGCATGGTTGATCTGATTGATTGCGGCAGAAGCCAATCCGTATGGGCACAGCAGGGAGTCAAATATCACTGGACAGTTCGGAGCGGACAGCACAACATTATCCCGATCCCCATGCGCGGGCAGCTCGGATTGTTCCAAGTTCAAGTAAAGGGAGAAGAAAATGACATGTTTTGAGTTAGAGTACTCAATGGATTGTTCGGTAAATTGTATTTGTAATAAGTGCAATACTGAGCTCGATATTCAAAGTGTTGAGGCGTCGTTCAATGGTGATATTGCCGTTCGCGTTGAGCCATGCACGAGATGCAATAGTATCGAAATCGACACACAGAGTGAATTTTTTAAGGATTTGCTTGAATATGCCGAAAAGGAATTCGGTCGCGAAGCTGCGCTCCGCATTGAATTGTTCGGATTGACCTATCATCCAACAAAAAAAGGATAATACAGAGGAAGTGTAATGCCGCCCTTGAAAAACGGGGGGCATTACATTACTGATGCAAAAGGACTCTAAGTATGCAGCAGCCTTTTTTATCATTTCAGTTTGATATGTGATTTTTTAATTCTATGTTATTTTAACGGAGGTAATCAATGGAAGTAAAATGTCTTAACGGCATATTCGGCGAATACACAGAACAATGCCCGGAAAAATGTGAATGGCGGGAATCTTGCCGAATATTTAGCTCCTCCAATCCGGAAAAAGACCGAAAACTATCCCATTCCGTAAGTTATGACGAGACGGAAAATATTATTCACGAGAAACAGAGAAATTCCGATTCTGGCGAGTTTGAACAGTTTACTTCAATGTTGACTTACCTATTATCTCTAGATGATAATACATTCGCATTCGTTTGTGATATAATCGAGTATCCAGGTATTCAGCAGGCTGAACTTGCCAGACGAAGAGGCGTTTCTCGACAACGAATAAATACCGCATTGCTTCATTCTTGCCGACGCCACCCGGAGTTGATTCCACTGTTCAGGCTTTGTGTTGGACGAAGGACAATGCAGCGCAATCGTTATGCGCGAAAAGCCTCTGCGGCTCTTGAATTAACACCAAATCTACCGGGAATTGAGTCTGACGGGGCGGGTGAAAATCTCAAAACGGAAACGCCGATAGACCGTCCCCCGAACTCTTTTACGCACAAAGGCAGGGAATAGAAAAATGCAATGGCACAAATCGAACAACGTTCTCGCTTCGCTCCGCTCGTCTGCGCGATGGCAGAATCTCCGATCAACGGTTCTCACGCAGCAGGACGGACTCTGCAAACTTTGCGGCGGACTGGCTTCCGAAGTTCATCACATCGAGCTTGCAACTCCGGATAATTTTTTCCGTCGGGAAAATCTGGTCGGGCTTTGTTGCGAATGCCACCAAAAAGTCCACACTGCATATCGCGCTGGCATAACATGGGAGTTATTGAATGGCAGGGGTTAAAGGCAGATCCGGCGGAAACGGCAGAAAGTCGATCGCCGAACACATAGCGAACGGTACTTACCGGAAGGACCGTCACGGCTCTCTCGCGGTAATGCAGCCGGCTTCCGCACAATCTCTGCGGATGCTTGCTCTGAATTCGGACGAGAAAGAAACGCTGAACTATCTGCGGCAGATTATCCCGAATATTCAGCCGTCGATGGCTGTTCACCTCTCGTTACTTGCGCATGACCTGACCTTGTATATGCAGGCGCATGCAGCTGTTCTTGAATCCGGAATATACGCGGAGGACTGGAAGGGAAACCGCGTGTTATCCCCTGCATTCCGCGCTAGGGAACGGCTTATCCGTCAAGTCCGCACTGACCTCGTGTCGTTCTCTCTCTCCTCTTATCAGCAAGCCGTTCTGATGGACAAGATCACAAGTGCTACCAGCCGGATCGCAAAACCGAAACCGGGAGCATCCCTTGAATGAGAATATCCAAAAAAGCGCGGGAGTTCTGGCATTCTCCTCTTGCCGGATTTGATTTTTGGCGGGATGCCGGAACCGCCAAATTCTATCCGCGTCTTGCAGATTGGGCGATCAACTTTTTTGAGCGGGAACTGACCCTGACGAATGGCGAATGGCGGGGACTGCCGTTCTTGCTTCAACCATGGCAGAAACAGCTTGTCGGTCACCTGTTTGGCTGGTTGCGCCCGGACGGAACGCGGCGGTTCCGGAAACTGTTCCTGTACGTTCCGCGGAAAAATGGGAAAACCGAACTGGCAGCAGGTCTCGGACTTATATTTTTCGTTGCCGACAACGAACCAGGCGCAGAGGTCTATAACGGTGCACTTACGATCACACAGGCGAAAATACTGCGGAACAAAATCCGGACGATGATCCGGAGCAACCCATATCTATCGGAACGGCTCTCCGTTCCAAAAGGACAGCACAACACAACGATCAGCGATCCGGACACAGAGTCTATTCTCCAAGTTCTCGCCGCGAATGAAGAATCAACGCAAGGCTTCAACGCGCATTGCGCCATTGTTGACGAGCTTCACACGCTGCCGGACGGCGGTTTCCCCGGCGCTCTCGCCGAGTCGATGGGAACCAGACGGCAGCCGATGATGATCGAGATCACAACAGCCGCAGATGCCGGGGACAACTACTGTAATCAGGAACTTGATTACGCGGAACAGGTGCGGGATGGCCGGGTTTCCGATCCGGAGCTGATGCCGATCATTTTCCGCGCCACGGATAAAGATGACCCGTCTGATCCGGCAGTCTGGCGGAAGTGCAATCCGTCTATCGGAATAACGATCAAGGAGAGTTTCTACCATCAGCAGTATAAGCGGATGAGCAAAACCGCCATCGGTCTGGCGAGATTCAAAAAATACTTTCTCAATCTGCCGACTCTTCAGAATAAGGCATGGATCGACGTCGAATTCTGGAACGCCTGCAAAGCGGATTTCCCGCTTTCCGAAATGGAAAACAAACGTTGCTATATGGCAATAGACAGATCCAATGTTTCCGACATTTCCGCGATCGGTCTGTTTTTCCCGGATGAGATGGCATATCATTGTGAATTCATCGTTCCACGCGAAACGGCGGAGAACAACATTGCTTATTCGCAGTGGGCGAAAAGCGGGCTGATTCGGATTTCCGAATTTTCCGCGATCCGTGATGATGAACTGTTCGAGCTCGCCGCGGATCTGAAGCAGCGTTATAATGTCGTCGGGATGCTGTATGACCCGTGGAGGATGGCAAGTCTAGCCGAATGGATCAGCAGACGTCCAATGCGTCCGGGCTACGATGACGGCAAGGACCCGCACGGGTTCGGACTCGGCATTCCGTCCGTTCCGGTCGCGCAATCATACAAGGAACTCACCGGCATTGTTTCCGCCGTCGAAATCGCGGTGAAAAATAAAACGCTCCGCCATTTCGGTAACCCTGTTCTTCAGTGGATGATACAAAATGCGCGAACGGAAAGCGATTCGAAAGAAAACGTGAAGATCGTCAAAGAATCCAAGGGCTCGCCAAAAAAGATTGACGGAGTGATAACGCTTCTGATGGCATATAAGCCGGTGATCGTTAAGGACCTGTTCCCAGTTTCCGTGTATGAAACTCTCGGTGGATTGCGTGAATAGCGCGGAGTGTTGACATTTTGCTGATTCTGAAAGGAAAAGGCAAATGAAAATACTGAAGAAAATAAAAAATATCTTTACGCCGAAAGCGCAAAGCCTTACGGAGATCGACAATCTGGAAGCGTACTTCCGCGATGCCGGAGTCTCGGCGACTTCTGCGCAATCCTGCTCCACCGTTTATGCTTGTATCCGCGTGCTTGCAGATTCGATTGCTTCTCTTCCATGCAAGTTGATGGTCAAAGACGGCGATACGATCAGGGAAGACACTGCCAATAATCTGTTCTGGCTTCTGAATCAGGAGCCGATGCCGGGAATCACCGCCGCTACCTATTGGCGGTTCAACATCAAGTCTCTGCTGACTGCCGGCTTCTTCCTGTCCATCGCTGTCCGGGCGGGCAACGGAAAAATTACCAGACTGATCCCTGTCCATCCGTCGCGGGTTTCACAGATTGAACTCCTCCCCTCCGGTGGATTCCGATTCACGGTAATCAATCGCGAGGGCGCGATTCTGAACAGAACGTCAAGGGATGTTCTGTTTGTCCCCTATGATCTTGCGGGACCTGACTTCGACCGCCCGATTTCCCCGCTTGACTGCCTTATAGACGAACTCAAAACACTGAAAACATCACAGACGTTTCTATCAAAACTGCTCGCGAACAATGCCCGCCCGAATGGATACTGGGTAAAGACGAACGGAACTATCGCGTCCGAAGAGGTCTATCGACGGCTCAAGGAGCAGTTGAGCGATATTATTATGGGCAACGGAGCAACGCGGACACCGCTTGTCGAGGACGGTCTGGAATTCCGCGAGACGACGCAGAGCAACACCGATTTGCAGTTGCTGGAATTGATGCGTTTCTCAACGGAGCAGGTTGCCGGAGTATTCGGCGTTCCTCTGCACATGATCGGCGACATCCGGCAGGCGAAAGGCTGGTCGACCAATGAACAGCAGGAGCGCGAGTTCGTCACGACTTCACTGATTCCTATCACGAACAGGATCGAAAAAGCGATTGTCACCGCGTTCATCCCGGAGACGCATTGGGGCAGACAATTCCCGAAATTCAATTACAAAGGTCGCTTGCGCGGAGACATCAACACTCAGGCGAACTTTTACCAGAAGATGAATCAGATCGGCGTTATGTCGATCAATGAGATTCGCGCACTGGAAGACATGGACCCGATTGACGGAGGCAATATCCACCTCGTACCGATGAATTACCGTGAACTCAATGAGAAAGGCAATAACGATGAACAGCAACATGATGAAACTGCTTAAAATGAAGACCGAGGCATGGTTCAACCTTGACTCTTCCGAAAGTGATGATACTGCGACTCTCCGCCTGTACGGAGTGATCGGCGGAGACTGGTTTGACGATGGTACGAACGCAAAAGATGTTTCCGAACAGTTGGAGAAACTGAACGCGAAAACATTGGAGGTCAAGATCAATTCGCCGGGCGGCTCTGTGTGGGATGGCTGGGCGATCTATAACTCTATTCTGGCATGGGGATTCGGAGGATCAAACCGTGAGGTCGTTATATATGTCGACGGCTGCGCCGGGTCCATCGCTTCCGTTATCGCAATGGCGGGCGAACGCATCATTATGCCGGTTGCGTCGCAGATGTTTATTCATAATCCGTGGACGATCGCCGCCGGAAATGCAAACCATCTGGATGAAGTCAGCCGCAACCTTCGCGATCTCGGCGCAACGATTCGCCGGATTTACAGCGCCAGAACGGGGCAACCGGAAAACGTCATTCAGGAATTGATGGACGGTGCGGAGGACGGTACGTTCCTCTCGGCGGAACGGGCGCTGGAACTCGGCTTCTGTACGGAAGTACGGGAGAATATCCGGGCGGCCGCTTGCGGAGGCGTGGAGATTCTCGGCAAGATCGCCGGAAATGTTGACACAGCGCGTATTGATGCACAGAACATTGTGAATGCAATCTATCGGAACACCAAAATTCTAACAACGAAAGGGTAAGTTATGGCTGACTCCGAAATCATGAAAGCTCTTGACGCGCAGCGCGAAGCGTTTGCCGCGTTTCAGGAGGCGGTTAAAACCGAAAACAAAGAGGCGGCGGCGAACGCCGAAAAAGCCTACAACGAAGCGAAGGACAGGGCGAACAATCTTCAGGCAAGCATTGACGCGCAGAACAAGCGTCTCGAAAAAATTGAGACCGATCTTGCCACCGCTGCAACTCTCGGCGGCAAAAACGGAGCCTCTGATCTGACTCCGAAACAGCAGGAGTATCAGACGGCATTTGCTTCCGCGCTGCGCGGGAATTATTCCAAGGACCGGATGTTCTCGCTCGGACGGGAAGCCTACGGCGCACTCGTCGAAAAAGACAACGCGTCCGGCGGATTCCTTGTTACTCCGCAGCTCTCCTCCAGGATCATCGGTGGTCTTGCCGTTCACAACCCAATGCGGAGCGTTGCAACAGTTGAGAACATCTCCAGTCCGACGCTTGAGATCATCGCCGATCCGGAAGACATGGATGCCGACTGGATGGACGAGACAACGACTGCCGATGAAAAGAGCTACGGGAAGTTCTACAAGCATGAGATTCCGACGAATTTCCTGCGCGTCCGTGCCCGGATTTCCCGCGCTCTGCTCGCTGACACCGCTTATGATCTTGAGAGCAGACTGGTAGCCAAAGCCACAAAGGCATTCGCCAAGAAAGAGCGCGACGCGCATATTTCCGGCGATGGCGTGAAAAAGCCGAAAGGTCTGTTCACGGTCAAACCTTCTGCCTACGATGGGTCTGAAGTCACGTATGGCGTATGGGAGTACCTCGCCTCCGGTAACGCTTCGACAATGGGAACGAATCTTGACGTGTTCCTTGACCTGATCGACGCGGTTCCGTCGGAATACCGGGCGAATGCGAAATGGATGATGCGCCGTGCAACGTTTACCGCGCTCAAGAAACTCAAAAAGAGCTCCACGTTCGATGGGTATCTGCTCTGGGAACCGAGCTTCCAGCCGGGAGTTCCGGACAAGTTCCTCGGCTATCCGATGATCGAAAATGAATCGTGCCCGGAGGTTGCGGCAAACAGTCTGCCGATTGCGTTCGGCGATTTCGCGGAAGGGTACACCATTGCCGACCGCGAGGGGATGTTCACCATCGTCGACACGATCACCGATGACCGTTTCATCATTTACAAATTCTTCCGCCGGACCGGAGCCGGTCCCGTGGATTCCCGCGCGATCAAGTTCCTCAAGGTCGCGGCAAACTGATAAGGAGACAAAAAATGAAAGAGATTTACAGCATTGTCAAAACTGATGTTGTGGCGGCTCCGCAGACTTCGACGACCGCCGCTGTGACCGGAGAAATCACCTTGAACGGAGACTTTGATGCGCTGACCGTCGCCGTGGCATACGGAACGGGCGGCACACTTGAGATCAAGGTTGAAGAATACAACGGAACGGAGTATGTCGCAGCCGATCCGATGAACATCATCGGTGCAACTCCCGACTCTGACGGAGTCGTCAAAAAAACAGACGGGACCGCCGCCGGAGTCTTTGAATTCGGATACGCCGGAATTGCTGACAAGATCAAAGTGTCGGTAACGCCTTCCGCCGCAACACCGCTCGCGATCCTCGCGACAAAGGGACATTTCCGCCTGTCCCCGCCCGCGCGGTAAGGAGTCGCCCATGCTGGAAGTCAGAAGGGAACTCGTGACCGCGCCGGAGCCGGTCATAACATCGGAGCGGCTCGCAGCACACCTGCGCCTCTCCGATGATTCCGAAGGTCCGGAGCTTTCCGCATACATTGCGGCTGCAACGGATGCCGTGCAAGGCTACTTGAAGCGTCCGGTCCCTCCGCAAACATGGCGCTTCTACTGGCCGGAATCGGCAGACAAAACGGAAATCGGTTTTTCCCCGGTCATTGAGATTCTCGATACTTCCAGTGTGGGCGGCTTCACGGTTCAGACGGCGCGGGTCGGATTCGATCCGGTCCCGCCGTCCCTGATCCTCGCAATCAAACTGTTGGCGGCGGACTTCTATGAACATCGCCACGCACAAACCGAAATCAATTTGCAGGAGAACCGCTCTTACTGGTTCCTTCTCGCCAATTACAAGCAGGAGTTTGCGTACTGATGGAAGCGGGAGAACTGCGTCACCGGCTGGTAATCGAAGCGCCGGAATACACAAGGAACAACGATGGGGAAGCCGTCATTACCTGGACGCCGATCCATACCGTATGGGGGAAGATCACGCCGATCGGCGGGCAGGAAAAACTTTTGGCGGAGAGCCTGAAAAGCGCTCTTACCCATAATATCTTGCTGCGCCGCATGAATTGTCTTGCGGCCAACATGCGGATCCGGTTCGGCTGCCGGATTTTTGAAATTGTTGAAATCAAGGACGATCCGACGTTCGCAGTTTCGCAACTGCTGAAAGTGTCGGAAGTCCTTCCGGAGGTGAATGATGGCGAGTGCAATCAACAATAACCAGTGGATTCGCGTTGTCGGAGCAAAGGAGATTCAGATGAATCTGGCGAATCTCGCCGATCCGAAAACGATGGAAAAGAAAGTTTTGAAGCCCGCAATCCGCAAAGGGTTGCGCGTGATCCTGAAAACAGCGAAGAAGAAAGTTCCGGAAAAGACAGGGACTTTGAAAAAATCGCTCGGTGTTGGCTTCAAAAAGAAAACAATGATCGGCAGAGTTGGCGTAAAGCAGAAATCCGCAGTCGTTATCAACGGGAAAAATGTTGATCCGGCAAAATACGCACATCTCGTTGAGTTCGGAACGAAAACCGCTCCTGCACACCCGTTTTTGCGTCCGGCATTGGAAGAGAGCCGGGAAGCCGCGTTCGCTGCAATCTCGGAGGAAGCAAAGAAGAAATTCGCTGAAATAAAACCAGGAGTATTGTGATGAATCTGCGGCGCGCCTTGATTAAATATCTCACCGATCACGGTATTCCCAACGTCTACACGATGCCGGTTCCACCGAGCATTGAGATGCCGTACGCTGTTCTGACGCTCGTTTACTGCACACCGAATCAGGATAGCTTGACGGATACAGACAGCGCAGAATGGCAGTGGCAGGTTGACGTCTACGCTAGAAGTTGTGAGGAAGCGGACGTACTGAGTACGGCGTTGATCGCCGCGCTGAACCGTCCCGGCGAATGGCCGGAGATCGGCGGCAAAAAAGCAAGCTATTGCCGGATGGATTCGTTCGCCGACTTGACAGAACTGGAACAGGACGGATCGGAACGCCGGACCGTCCGTTATGAATTGGAATTCAAAATTATCATCTGAAGGAGAAACAGACATGGCAGGAAAAAAATTTGACGGGAACGGGACAACAATCAAAGGAGCGGCGGAATTCACTGCCGGCATCAACTCCATCGGAGTCCCCGGATGGTCGAAAACGGAAATCGACGACTCGGATTTGGCGAACGTAGATGTTATGACCGCAATTCTCGCAACGCTGAGGAAGTATAACGCGGCAACATTCAATATTGATTTCGCCGCCGCGGGGCAGCTGGCATCCGAGGAGGGAAATCAGGAATGGACCATCACATTCCCCAAGAGCAAGGGAACGCTGACATTCTGGGGACAAATCCAGGCGGTTGCGGACTCCAGTTTCGTTAATAACGAGAGCCCGACCCGTGATGTGACGATCACTCTTACGAATCTGAACGCCACGGGCGTGGAAACGAAACCCGTTCTGACGATCAGCGGAGGCGCATGATGACATTCAAGGAACAGTTTATCGCGTCCGCTGCGATCCGGGAAAAACCGTTTGAGTTGATTTTCAACGGCGCGGCACTGAAAGGCATTGTCCGTATTCATCCCGCAAAAAAGTACCGGGAGATCATTGATGAACTCACGGAAAAGGGGCTTCCCGTCTTGCAGGATCAATTTCTGAATGCAGAAGACCGATCGTCAATGTTCGGCGGGCAGAATATTGATGAGGTGTTGCCGGATGCCGTTATCTGCGACCTGTACGCGGAATTCGTCAAGGCGAATACTGGAAACGATCCACGGAAACCCAAAAAGGGGGAGTAACACGCGGGGCGAGCGGAGCGCCAGACCGCCTCGCATGGTTCCAACTTGCGGAGATCATGGGGATATGGGATATTGACTATCTCGAATCAGTCTGCCCGTATTCCCTGCTCCATGAATGGCAGGATTATCTGCTCTTTGCAGCCCGATGCCGGAACGGGGAAATCGAAGCGGATCAGATCACGGAGATTTCCGAACACGATTTGATGATGGGGCTTGCCGGAGCCCTCGGCGCAGAGATCCGGTATGTTTAGGAGTTCCCGATAGGGGAGCTCCTTTTTCATTTGATTTTTTCTGAAAATGCGGCTATATTTACCGCATGCAAAAGAAGAAATACATCATCCTGATAATCGTTATTCTGCTGTTATCGGCAGTGGGATTCGCGTTCTGGCATCATCGGGTCCACCAATACGACGGTTTGTTCTGGCTCAACCGCCGTTCCGGGGTGCTGCACAACCACACCTGCAAGCATTTCAAGAACCGTCAACCGGAGGAACTCTCACCGTGGAAAGACATTGAGAGTTTCCAGTATCGCAACTGCCGGATGTGTAAAGGCGACAGAATCCGGCAGAAGTAGACAAGATCAGATTTCCCGCCCACACGCCGGGCAGAAATAGCGGTTCCTGCAAACGATCAGATATATTAATCCTGGCAGAATTCCGATACACAGTAATAAGAAGAGGCAACCCAATGAGCCTCCTCGAACTTTTACAGCTCCATCATATCCGCAACTGCACCGAACATTTGTTTGTGAGCAACCAATTAAAATAAAGAAAGTTCCCAAGCAGGCAAGAATTCCAACTGTCCACATAGACAGACCTGACAAAAAGGAATTAATATGGAAAAATGACTGACAAAAAGTAACAAGAAGAGATAATAATATCATAACAGAGCCTACATAAGTCATCTTCTTCGATGGATAGTTTTATTTGGTTGACCGTTGATATTCAGCTTGAAATAATCTCTCCGTAACCGAGGTATATCGTAATGTTTGGGCAGAATCAACGAATATTCAACGTTATAATATTCGTTCTCGTCGTCAATAATCAGAGAAACAGGCATTGCCACGAGGTCTGAAAAATCCAAATCTCCGCATTCAATATCATCTGCGATCTGCTGAGCGGTATCTCTATCAACATAGCCTATATGGTAACCGCCAAGTAGAATCTTTACTGCATTTTCGTCGTATTCATTTTCCGGTTCCTGCCGTAGAATCATTACCGGATTTCTCATTTCCAAGGCTTTGCGCAAATCCTGAATACGATATTTTACGCCGGCAACATCCAAAGAGCATTCGTTATCATCGTACCAAACATATCCGCTTGGTTTTTTGAAATTTAAATTAATTTCCATGATTTCTCCTGTTTTGTTTTAAAATATATCCAAAGTCAAAAAAATCAAATTTTTTTTGTTTTCCTGCTTGGGACTCTTCTACGTTGTCGGGATATTGACATTTTGCGCATACTATAAAACATAGGAGTTTGGTATGGCAACAAAGAATCTGGGAACTCTCGCCGTTTACCTGACAGGCAACAAAACGCAACTTGACCGGACGCTTAAAAGTGCCGCAAAAGGCATTGATAATTTCAAAGGATTTGCGCTGAAAGCCACTGGCGCGCTTGGCTTGGCGTTCTCTTTTACAGCGGCGATTCAGGGCCTCAACAACCTGAAAAACGAGATGGACAAAATCGGAAAAGCCGCGACCAATTTCGGCGTTGCAACCGGATTTTTCCAAGAGTTGGAATACGCGGCCCAACGCACGGGAACTCCGATTGAACAGGTCCAAGCCGGTTTTGCCAAAATCAAAAAACTGGCGGGTGATGCCGCAGCAGGAAAAGGAGAAGCTCAAGGGATTCTGCAAATGCTCGGACTGGATGAAAACGCAGTCCGCAACATGAGTCCGGAAAAGCTCTTCAATTCCGTAAATTCGGCAATCATGGGATTGGATGAGAAAATGCGCTCCAGTGTAGGAGCGAAAATCTACGGGGAACAATTCGAGAAGATGAACAATTTTCTGCGTGATTATGTTGCGCTTGGAGAAGAAGCCAAAGACCGTGGACTCATCATCAGCGACGACGAAATAAAAAATGCTGAAGCTCTGAATGATGCGATTCTGAATCTTGAACGTTCTATCCGTTCTCTCGTTGCGAACTCCGGCTTTACGTCATGGCTGGCGGAAATCGCTGAAGGACTTGACGAATTGATTAACAGGAAGTCCGAAAAAAGAGCGGAAAAAGAAGGGATTGTCGTTGAAGATACAGAACCATGGTGGAAGACTATCGGAAGAGCGGGTCTCCGCTATACTCCCCTCGGGCTTGCAAACGGAGCCTTCTCGATAGGAACATCTATTGGAAGCGCAATCACCGGGAACGGTAATAAATATGCGACTAGTATTGATGAACTTATTTACGGGAAAAGAGTAAATGACTATAAAATCTCTTCCGAAGCTGCCACCAATCCGCAGGAGCAACAACGGAATTCCGCTCTTGTGAAAATCAAAGAAAATGCACTTATTGCTCTTGCCGTCGCAAAAGAAGCGGATGAATCAATTAAAGCCAAATTGAAAGAAGCCGGAGACGCTAAAAACGTATTTACCGCGCAGGAAATTACCAAAGCTGCCGGAGAGATCGCCCAAAAAGCAAAAGCCCGTATCAATGCGTTGCAACAAGCATCGGATGATCTTCGGCGAAAGAATAGAATTTTCGGCAATCGTCAGGAATTCGGGGAAGCGACGGACATATTACGTAATTCTTCCCGCGGCATTAGATCATCGGAAGCGGACAGCAATTCCCTACTTGATAAGATTCTGAAAGCTAGGCAGGAAGAAATGAAAGAACAAAACAAAGCGGAGGAAGAGTGGCGCAAAACCGAAGCCCGACGACAGAAATCCATCGAGCAGGAGCAAGGGAACTTTGAGCGCGAAATGCGCTATAAATACCTTGAGCTTGCGGGCAATGGCGAACAGGCGCAAATCGAACGGTACATCAACCAGTTGGACGATAAATACAACTCGCAATTCGGACGCGGGCTGACAGATGAGGAAAAGAGTTCATTTATGGCACAAAAGAAACTGCTGATGGATTTGGACAGATCGTCCGAATCTCTCCGGACGCTGTTCAATGGCAACGCTCTGGCGGAAACGATGCAAAAGGGAAGTCTAGAGGTTTACCGGCTTCAAGCGAAAATAAAAGACCCGGCAAGAGAAGAGCAGCTGAAACTCGCGAGGGAAAACGCAGACGCGGCGAAACGCGCCGCAGCCGCCGTTGAAATCATGGCGCAGAAAACCGTAGGAATTCAGGCAGCCAATATCGGTTCAGTTATAGGAGCTTAACTATGGAATATTCACTTTCAGTAACGCAGAACGGAACGAACCTTACTTTCTCGGAATCGTATAAATTCTATTCTCTGAAGACGATCCTTGACATGATGAACGCGACCGATCCGGCACGGGAGGTCGTGACGGATTCGCGCGGAAAGCCGATCCGGAAACTCTATTCCATCTATAAGGATGGCGTTGATACGAATTCAAGTGTCAATCTGTATCTTTATAATATTCAATGGAAACCGGTCGATGGCTACACCTGGACCGCAAGTTATACATATTCTCCGCAGAATCAACAGTTCGTGAATAAGGAATCGCAGAAAAAGCCGTGGGATCGAAAGCCGGATTTCAGGAAAGTCCCCGCTGAAATAACGATCCCGATGGAGAAATGCTACAAGGAGGGAGATGCTCTCGGTAAGCCGACCCGGAATATCGCGCTTCCGAACGGTCGCCCGTTCTCCACGCCGCCGATGCTTAACATCAACGCGGAGCGATTCCAGATCACATGGTGGACCAGACGGGTGAACGGAACAGCATTCGACGAATGCCGCTTTTCCCTGAATGCGGGAAAAATCCGTATTGATGAATTCGAGTACAGCCGTGGCGCTCTGCTGCTGGAAAGCTGTTTCTATTCGCCGCTTTATGATACTGACGATACGGTATATTATCAGTGCGAGGCTTCGATACTTTATCGGCAGGATGGGCACAACTTCAAACCGCTGTATGCGGATTATCAGGCAATATTCGGCGGGAAATGTCTTCCCATCCAGCAGGACCCCGACAGCGGGGAATACGGTTCATGGCCATCAGACACCAAAAAACCGAAAGTGACAGACCCCGTTCCATTGAATGAAGACGGGACCTTGCTTGTAACCAACCCGAACGAAAACAAAGAGTGGATATTCGGTGACTTCCAAATCTATCCGGCGGTTGACTGGACGCCGCTCGGCATTCCAAAGGTGAAAGGAGTGTTTCAGGGATGAGTGAACTTTTCGGACTGACCAAAAACGACAGGAACCGTCTGCAATATATTTCCGATCATTTCCCGCGCCGGCAATCTTCCGGAGTCGGAGCCAACCGCCACCGCGCGAACTATGCGGAAGCGGAACCCGGCGATTACGACGGTATGTTCCGTGTCGTCTTGACGAATCAGGACGGCAACTGGACGCTTTCCGTTACCGGACCGTGGGAGGGGGTCTCCGGCTACGGCTATATCAATGGTTTAGCCGTAGCGTGGGGAACTTTCGAGAATGCGACTCCATATGAAGGCTTCCTGTGCCTTGTCGCTAAAATTGACAAGACCACCGCATTTACATTCCGGAACGGAATCCCTGACATGCCGAATGCCGAAAAAGGAAAAGAAGAGGAAGCGGAGGCTTTTTATCCGATCGCGAAAATCGACAAGACAACTGACGATGACGGGAAAGAGATATACAGCGTTATTCAGCTCTCCCGGTATGAGTTCCCACAGTTGTGGATCGGCGGAGAATGCGACGAATCGGAAGGTGAGCAATGATCCGAATATTCAGAAATGCAAAAGAATTGTTGATATACGACCGGGAGCATGATCGGTTCCAGATCATGCCATGCGATAAATGCAAGTGCAGCTGTGATGATTATCTGAGGTCATATAATCTGTTTTCGCTTGTTCATTACTACGCTTATGGGGTAACAACGAAGCGCGGAACGAAGTTCAACTCCTGCAATATCACGTTCAACGGGGAATCGTTCCGCCTGTTCGTGAGCGATACAGCTTATAATGATTTTGTTTTCTGGGGTAAATCATGGTATTCTCCGGAGAGACCGGATGAGAAAAAGCTCTACAAGAAAGCGAAACAAGGAGATGTTTGCGACTCGCCATTCTATACGGATGTTACATTTGTCTCCGACACGTTGGAAAACAAGCCGCTCCGTATCGCGACGCTTTATATCCGTGTCGAATACGAAAACGTGCCTAAAGAGTACAGCCTGGACAAATCGACCTGCGGTCATGGTGTAAAAACAAAGGCGTATCGAAACACGCTGACAGTTGCCGCCACCATTCAGCAGCGTTCTGCTGACAGCTATCGCTATAATACCGTTGCATCCTGCAAATTACAGCAGCAGAACCTGACGGCGGAGCCTCTGTTACTGAATCCGGAAGCGGGAATCGTTAAAGGAATTCCGTTCAAATGGGACGTTGAGAATCTTGATTTAACGGTTGAGAAAGACCCGTATCAGGATTGGGTGGACAGTCGCGAGAACCCGGAATACTGGACAACCGGAGATTTAGATTTGATTCAATCGCCTGACTGGTACGATGTTCTGACATGGATCGGCGATTGCAACGTTAATCAGTTCAATTTCAATGCCGGGTTGCGAGTCTCCCTGAGTGGCGAGACTGGCGCATCCATCAATTCTTTTTCTTTTGAGGATACCGAAATCGGAATTGTGACATATCTTGATCCGGCCGCGCCGGAATGGTGCGCAGGAGAGGGAGAACCTCCACCGCCGCCACCTCCTGATTCGCCGCCGGATGATCCAGATAATCCGGAACCACCGGAGCCGTCCGATCCGCCGCAGCCGCCGAATCCGGATGATCCGGATGACCCGAACCCGCCGGCTCCTCCAGCCGATCCCGGAGAACCTGACGCGCCGGATCCCGGAGAGCCAGGTTCGCCTGATCCGGAGCCATCCGAGCCATCCGAGCCATCAGAACCTCCGCCGGATGATCCTTTGCCACCGAAGCCGAACAACCCGGACCATCCATCATTTCCTGATCCGGAAGAACCGGACGATCCGGAGCCGCCTGACCCCGGCGATAAAGGAGCCCGGTGTACCTGGCTTTTCCAATCCAAATACGAAAATGGCAAATGGTCAGAACCGGAAGTCGTAAGATCGCTCGGATGTCAAACCGGACTGACAATCTTCGACAACGAATGGGTATACGACTCATACTGTGGAGCCGAAACGAAAGCGGTAACGACTTCGGAGATCGGCTGCGTTCTCGGCAAGTGCTACAGCTATAATGACTATGGACAGCTTGTAGAGGTTGACTGCTGCACCAAATTGAATCCGCCGCAGCCGAATCCGCCAAACAAGTATCCGATGAATTTTTCTCTGATGATTGATACCGCACATCTCTATCCGTTCATCTCGTTGCATTCCGAACAATATGATGAAGTCGTGCACACAGAGACCGATTCGGAAGGCAATACTTACGAATGGTATGAAAGTGAATATGTCGGAGACGGAGCATCCATTCGTGTCTATGAATCGTACTACGGCAACGAGCGACCGGCATTGCGTCAGCGGTGGATGATTCCCGTCACAACCTATTCGTATGAGTCAGGCGGTCAGATCATCACGGCAAAACGCGGACCATCCTGCTCCCGCTATTCGTCTGAACTTCCGTCACAGGCAACCGCCGCAGGCAATGCTGCCCGGTCGCTTCTCCTTAACCCGGACTCCTATGACTGGGCAAGCCAGACAACGAACCATTGGAACTGGGATGTCCATGGATGTTCATATCAAAGCGATGAACAAGAATGCGAATACGGAACCCGTTATCATGACTGTTATAACGGCTCTTACGCCGTCCATTCATGGTATGGCAGGCTTATCAGATTAACGCTATCCCGGAATGCGAACACACCGCTGAACGCGGTCGGCGTTGAATTCCTCGTTCAAAAAAAAGAAACTGTGGCGGGACGTCGGACCGGAGAGCCATATTCAATCGTTCAGGAGACCGAAGAGGTGTGGCGGATAATGTTCGGAGAAGAAAAGAATTTTGAGCCGGCGACCGAATATGACATGGTACATATCGTTGATCCGCCGGAATGTTCCGAAGACTGTTACAAGTATCCGGATGGAGCCTGCCTGGATTGGTTCGACAAGTTTGAGGGATATGCTCCGGGATGCTGCGAACGGGCAGGAGCATTCGGTTATTATTGCGAAGACAATACCGGATCCCTCTGGACGGGGAAAACTGAACATTGGTTCAACTTCAAATTGAAGGCAACCGGCTATATTCTTGAGTCCGGTTCATCCGCGGCACAGAACACAGCAGCCGCGATCTCGAAGTCGGCGCTTTTGGATTTTTCGGTTCCGCTTGAGTATGACAACTTTTTGAAAAACATAGAAAATGAATTAAAAGAGGAGAATTGAACATGGCATGTTCCTGCACCCAAAACAAAACTGTCCGTCCTGTGGAAACTTGTATCTTCTGCGGCAATAAACATATCACCACCGCTGTGGCGATCCGGCCGGCTGATCCGGTGAGCATCACAAACAGTTATGTCATTGGGCAGATCGCCTGCGCCGCAAAACACTATAACACGAATTTTCCGGAAATGAATGCAAAATGCGTGGCACTGATTGACAGAATCTATTCGCATGAAGATTACAGTAAAGAACTTGACGAACTTCACTCTTCCGCATGGCAGCTTGTTCTGGAGAACCAGAAAAATAAAACGGAGTATTTATATCGGGCAGTCGTCGATCCGCTTCCCGATTCGGCTGATTACCGGGCTTCCTGCACGAGACTTGCCACGGCGAAAGCTCTTTATGAACTCGAAATTGGTTACCAGTCCGTCAATAAATCATACGCGATGGGCGAGCTGATCGCTGCCGCATGGCATCTGCAACGGCTGGATAGAATGCTTGCGTTCCGATGCCGGAGTATCTGGCTGAAAATCGAAAAATTACAGGAATGCAATAGAGAGCTTGATTCACTGATTGAAACAGTATGGGAACGCTGTTGATAATTCTCTGCGTTGACATTCTCCACAACTATATAAACGGGAGAATGTATGAATACTCAACAGATTTTTATGCGCTTGGACGGGGTGATTGGAACGAGAGTTACCCCATCGAATCAGCAGGATACGACTTCAATTTCTCTTGCGAAAGGGATGGAAGTCGTATTGTCTTTTTCCATCTTTTCCGGAGACACAGCGGATTCGCTGATACCCGGTTCAACATTGGCGGAATACGCCGCGTGGGAATTCGTTCTGAATGACAAATTCGACCCGAATCCCGTTGAATTGCGTTCCACCAGCATCACGATTAATCAGGCCAATAACAGCATAGACGTTTACATTTCGGACACGAATACGGTCGAACTCTCCGAATGGCTTGGAGAAACGGACAGTAAGATAATCGGTTTCGCTCTGGAAGGTACTCGAACGGGGAAAACTAAACCCGACCTGATTCTCCAGTCAACAATGGTTATTTATAATCGGCGCAATTCCGCCGGAGAGCCGACCGAAAATCCGGACAATTACTATACGAAGACAGTTCTTAACGCGATTCTTTCCGCAGGTGATGAATATGAATTTTCTGTGGACGGAGAAACTGATTGGCATTCTACTCAAGCAGACGGCGACAAATATATGCGCTCCCGCAACAAAGAAATCGCTGGAGACTGGTCTGACGCATTGAAGATTCCGGCGGGAACTCCGGGCAAAGCCGGAACAAATGGCACAAGCAGTTACCTCTATATTGCTTACGCTTCGGATGCCGCCGGAAAGGGGTTTTCGCTTATCCCGTCCGACTCTCTTCCGTATCGCGCGGAGATCGTATCAGAGACGGAAATAACGACACCGACCGCCGCTGATTTCGCTGGTAAATGGGTCCGGTTCGTCGGGCAGGACGGAACCGCCGGAGCGGGGTTCAATACACCAATCACTCCGGTGTCTGATGCGGATGCAGTAACGCCGGAAACAGGTAAAATAACACCGTATATCCGTCAGAACGGGGATAATTACGAACTAGCCGGAAAGAAGCCGGACGGAGAGACTGTTGTAATTGGAGGTTCTTCTGGTCAGTCAATCATAATTGACTTCGCAACAGTATCTTCCGTCAACGAAGGCGATACAACATGCAGCGTGATTTTGAATTCGACATCGGAAACTGTTGAATCTGTTGCATACGATTTTGCGGCAGCAACAACGGAGTGATTTTTTATGCTGTATATCGATAAAAAGACTCCGGCAACCGGACAGAAAGGCATCGTAATGGACAACATCTATCTGCCTCTTTCTGACGAAACGCCCGCTGCCGGGCGGAAAGGACTTTTTGTCCAAAATTCCGGGGGGAAATTTTTTCTGCCGCTTCAGGAAAAAGGCGGAGCGCCAACCACCGGTCAAAAAGGTTTTTTTGTTCAAATCGGAGACCGGAAAATGTTTATTCCAATCTATGAATCCGGGGTTCCATCAGGACTTGTCTTCTATGCTTCCGGCGCGTCGCTGTCACAAGCGGAAACCGGGCAGAGTCTCTCCATGCAGGGAACAGGAGTTTCTCTGACCTCGTATAACGGGGCCCCCGGATATAAAATTGAGTCTAGCTCAACATTGCGTTTCTCTGATGCAGGTTTTCCGAGCGGAGGGAATCCATACACAATATCTCTTTGGGCAAAAGCAGATCAGACCGCATACTCAGAAACCGTTCTGTTTATGTGGGGAAATCTCAACGGCAACGGCGTAGCTCTTGCATATTGCAATGATACGGAGGTGCGGGATGTTGGCGGTAATGGAATCAACCACGACTCGCCGTCTAATACCATTGTACATACAGATTTTAACCACATTGCATTGAGCTATGACGGCCAAAGCAGTCGCATCTATGTGAATGGAGTTCTCGTTTCGACACAACAGATCAGCCGCTCGCTTTCTTTGCAGGAGGGCGTGATTGGAGCGACCCACTCCTGGGGAGAAAATTTCTCCGGTCTCATTTCCGGTATCCGGGTATTCGACCGGGCTCTTGAACTTGAAGAAATTCAGGAGTTGTCGAAAGAATACAGTGTAGCATAAACTCTGGGAGATTATTCATGCTTATTGACATTCTGCGGGAAGATGAACAGGGAAACGTTTACGTTCTGCGGGAGCCGGGCGGTCTGACGGTTGACTGGCGGGGGAAACGTGTCACGGTCCCTTACGGATTCCGAAGCGACGGTGCGTCCGTTCCCCGGTTCTTCTGGCGGTGGGTATTCCCGCCAGGAGACACGCGGGCTCTGCGGGCGGCATTCGTTCACGACTGGATTTACCGGACTCATCCGGACGGGTGGACCAAAGCGGAAGCCGATCAGCTGTTCCGCGAGCTACTGATCGAGGACGGGATGCCGGAGCGTTTCGCCCGGAGAGCGTACTGGGGCGTGCGTCTGTTCGGTGGCGATTCCTGGCATCAGGGAGGAATGGTTAAATGAATGAAGAGGAAAGTATGTTTTACGCGAACATCGACACATTAAAGTTCTGCACGCCGGATTCGCCGGAGAAAGCCGGGGACAAGCCGCAGTTCCGACACACGGAGAGTAAAAGCATCGACATAACGTTTCTGCGTGGGGATGGAACTCCGCTGAATTTGACCGGAGCAACGCTCACGCTGGCGCTGGACAGCAACTATTATCACTGGGACAAGCTGACCGCGTTTTCGGAGGGCGATAAAGTCCAGATTCTGAATCCCGGCGGCGGAGTCGTGCGGTTCTTTGTGGACTGCAACAGCGCCAAATTCGCGCAGCTGGTCCAGTGTGGAAGCTCGACGGTCAAGATGGAGATCGTGATGATCGCCGCCGGGGAGACGGAGGAGCGGACGCTCCTGCATGATGACGGCATCCGGCTTCTTCCTCGCGTCCACACCTCCGAGGGAGCGCCTGCCGATGCGTCTCCGGATTATTATTCCAAAGCGCAGATCGACGCGCTGATGCAGTCGAACACGCGCGTGGAGCTTGCCGCCTGTACGGGAATGGGCATCAGGCGCACGGATGAGGGAACGCTGATGACGTGGATCGACCCGGACGACGTAACGCTCAACGGTTCCGTGCTCGCGCGGTGGGACCGGACGGTACTTGTCCGGAAAGAAGGAAGTTATCCGGAGAATTCGGAAGACGGGGAGATCATCGCGGAGACCAGCCGCGCCGATGCGACCAAAAACAAGTACCGGAGCGATGGCTTTCATGATGCCGAAAGAGAAGCCGGAACAACATATTTCTATAAGCTGTTTTCGCAGGCAACAGGCGGAGTCTGGAACAATCAAGATGCGAACCGATACGCGGAGACCACGTCCATGTCGTGGGGAATGGTTCAATCGTTCGTCCGCGCAGGGAGAGGACCGGAGCTCTGGCCGGTCGGAACGGTTTTCGTGGTGGATCATCCGGAATACACGCACGCAGACGGTACGGGGCTTTGGTTCCGAGTCGTTGGACACGACCAGATGCAGGCGGCAGACGAAACGCTTACGCACAGCATGTGCCTTGACATGGTAGACTGTTTATTCAATGCGCCATACGATGTAGCAGAAGCGCTTTATGCGCTAACCGCGGACGAAACCGCACAGGAATTGAAAACATACTATACGCTTTCCGGAACGGAGTACATAGCTCTTGTTGAGGGAACCGATTACAACATCGGGGATCCCGTGCCGGTTGCTTCATGGTACGAAAAGAATTTTGATATTAGAGCAACAGGCGGCTCAAACAATGCCATTCAAAGCAATATGATCCAGTGGGCGAACTCTGACGGTAAAGCGGGGGAATGGTATTCCCCGACTACCATTTTTGATACATGCAGCAGCGCCTTGCTTAACCGGAATGGATTCTTGAGATACATTGATCCGGAATTCCTCGATATAGTAAAACCCGCTAAGCTGATTACGGCGAAATCCAACCCGGAGGGCGGTGATGCTTTTATCCATCAAGCAAAGTTCTGGGCACTTTCCCGCTCACAAGTTTCCGGTTTGGCTAATAACGCAATTACAGAGAATGCATATTTGGAGTATTACAGTGGAGGTGGTTCAAGAATTAAGTACCTGAAAGATACTGCAACGCCGCAGGGTTATGTTTTGCGTTCTCCAATAGTGGGATCCTCTTGTGATGAGCAATGCGTTCTGAATCAAGGGGATTTGAATAGCTACGCATCAGGTAATTCGTTCGGATATACGCTAGCCTGCATCATTGCATAAGGAAAAAACAAAATGAAAATTATTCCATCAAAAACGTTCGAGGCACAGGAGGCAGCACGCAGAGCCGCGAAACCTGCGGAAGTCAAAAAATACAGCACACTGAAAATCATCCGGACGCTCGGCGATTCGTGGGAGCCGTACCGGAAACAGTTAGAGGAAGCCGGGGTTCTGGATCAATTTTTCGCCGCCAATTATCTGGCGAGCGATGACCCGGTATTTGTTGCATTCCTGCAAACTGTGCCACAGGAGGTAAGGGAAAAATTGGAAACTTGTATCTGGGATCCGGAATGATGGCAAAACTGACCGTAAATGAGCGGCTTTCCAAAGTCGAAAGTCAGCTAGATGAAAATAACAAAACCACATGGCGGGTCTTTGAGGCGATTTACGGCAACGGGAAGCCTGGTCTGTTGTCCGAATTCCGTTTGCTGCGGCAGAGCGTAGAAGCGCACCATCAATCCGCAACGGTGAACAAATCCGATTGGAAGTGGATCATCACGACAGCGGTCGCGGCGAGCGCTGTGATAGTGGCGATATTCAAATAAAACACAAAGAAAGGAACAAAAAACATGGACAGAGCGGAAATTTTCGGGATTTGGGATAAAATCCGGACAGGAATCGTAATCGGAGCGATTGCAGGGATGGTCGCATTTGCGGCTGGGTGTAGCCACAACGTCGGCGGCTTCACAATCGGGACGCGCGCACAGGCGGGGATTGATCCGCAGAGCATGACGGCGAATATCTCATTGACGGACGGGCTGAACGTGATCGACGTCTGCCGGGAGAATTCGGAGTGGGAAATCGAGATCAATGATGATACCGGAGTCACCGTCGACAAGAAAACCGGCAACATCAAGGGCATCAAGAAGATTCGCCGGAAAGTCGGTCCGCAGGTTTCCGGGTATCTTGTGGAACTCGTTAAGGAGTCCCCGGAATTCGCCAAATGGTTTCTTGAAAACGCCGAAAAGAAGTAAATTCAGAGGGGGATGATTTGCAAAATCCCGGACCCGGTGAGAGTCCGGGATTTTTTGTTTTTAAGATCAGAAATAAGCAAACCATTTCGCATATCTGACCTCACCGGTCGGTTCGGATTCCGGCGCCGCCGGATTGCGGTGAAGCGTTTGCGCGGACTCAAAAATCAAGTGACTTGACGATTTCCCGGAGTTTCTCCTCCATCCGCAGCCGGATGGAATAAACAGTGGTGCGCGGCATATTGAAAAACTTTGCAAGATCTTTCGGGTCGCGGTTCTGCACCACC